>JAESFN010000234.1_pt1 | contig 72214 bp, 60 predicted proteins | sample 9269411 | NCBI WGS metagenome assembly JAESFN01 (sample SAMN14505399, study PRJNA617100) | algae metagenome | isolation source: Iphinoe sp. HA4291-MV1 and co-occurring heterotrophs from trail next to... | place: USA: Maunawili Falls, Hawaii | collected 2009-07-25
CCCATGCCCCCTTCCCGCCGCGAACGTATCGAAGCCATGCTGGCCGACGAGCCGGGCGACGCTTTCCTGCGCTACAGCCTGGCCCTCGAACTCGACAAAGAGGGGCAGCACGACGCCAGTCTCGAGTTGCTCGCCGGCCTGCAGCGCGGCCAACCGCCCTACGTGCCGGCCTTCTTCATGGCGGGACAACTGCTCGCGCGGATCGGACGAACCAACGACGCTCGCTCGGTGCTGCGAACCGGCATCGAGTCGGCGCGCGGCCAGGGAGACGCGCATGCCGCTGGCGAGATGAGCGAGTTCTTGGCCAGCCTGGGCGCCCTCGGCGAGTAGCGGCCTAGCCTCCGTTCGAATCCAGCCCGGGCCAAAGGGCTTCGAGGCGTTCGAGAAAAACGCGCTGATCCGGGTGAATTCGTTCATGCGCGAGCGCAAGGGCCATGAACTCGGCCGCATCGACCTCCCAACTCGCACAGGTCGGCGCAGCGGTGGCTGGCGCGGGGCCGACAAAGGCATAGATCGTTTTGCCGCTCTTGCGATAGGTCGCATAGCCCAGCTCCTGCAGTTCCTCGGCGACCACGCCAGTTTCCTCCCAGGTTTCGCGGCGTGCCGTGGCTTCGAGCTCTTCTCCGGCGTCCGGAGTGCCCTTGGGAATGCTCCACGGCTTGCCGCGGTTGTAGTTGCCTGAGGGATGCACGAGCAGCACTTCGGGACCCTCGGGCCCTGAGCGATAGAGCACGGTGCCGGCAGCAATTTTCATTCGCGAAGACCTTGCAACCCCTCTGTGGGGGTTTCGGAAATGGGGGACCCAACTATCCTAAAGAGGGGGGAGAGGCCGCGGTGTTGCGTCGAGCTGACCGTTCATGCGTCATCTGCTATCGGCAATTCTACTGTGGGGGGGGCTGTGCGCCATCGTGCGCGCCGATGTCTGGCTCGAGAGCGAACGAATCACTCTCACCCTTTCACACAGTCAAAACTGGATGCCAAGCTGGGCAACCTACAACGATGTGTTGTACCAGAATGGCTTGGCCGCCAACGCCCCGGTGATGCGGCTCACCGACACCGGCTTCGTCGGCGCGGTCCACGGGCAAGAGTCTTTGCTCTCGGTATCGATCACGGCCGATGGCCTGCCGTTCGACTTTTTGAAGCCGATCGCGCGGGGATCGATGTTGCATCTAACTCGCCAGTTGTCGTTCGACGGCGCATACCAAGTGACGCACGATCTGACGTTGTCTGGAATGGAGATTCAGGAGCGGTCGGTGTTCACCGGTCTCGATCCGAATCGCACGGTCGACATTTTCTATCCCACGATGGCGAGCCGCGCCAACACGTTTACTCATTGGATGACGTTTGACGCCGCGGGGCAGATGCTGACGGAGGGCCTCGCCACCGCGGACAACGAATCGTTCACCCATTTTCCCGTGGCCACGCGGGCCGTGGCGATGTTCGATCCTGAAGCCGGCATCGGCACCGTGATGCGCTGGGCATTCGACCCCACGCTGAACGGCCGCGCATTCCTGTGGGATCGAGGGGCTGCTCCGCTGAACGACAACAAGCTCTATCTACGCCTCTTGGGCGCCGAGGGAGCGGCGGACAAGCAACTCGAGACCTTCCAACGCACGACGCTGTTCGAATCGACGGTCGCAGAATGGAGCAACTCGGCGAAAGCCTGGGCTGCGCCGACGCCTGGAGACGCCAACGCCGATGGTCGTGTCGACCTCGACGACTTCGGCCTGCTCAAAGCGAACTTTGGAGGCACGGGCCTTGCGATCCCCGGTGACCTGAACTTCGACGGCGAAATCGACCTCAGCGATTTTGGCCTGCTCAAAGCGAATTTCGGCCGCGAGCCCTGGCCGCCGGTGCAGGTGCAAGCGGTGCCCGAACCGGCCGCCTGGCTGCTCGCAGCCCTCGCGGCAGCCGGACTTGCCCTGGGGCTGCGTCGAGCGGCTTAACAGGCTGCTCGCTCAACGTAGGCTTATGAACCGGGCATACCAACGAACAAGGGCCGCCTCGAAAGACGGCCCTTGTTCACGATCTAGTGGATTGTCGCTAAGACGGGTTCGCCTCGGCTAAACCACCTTGCTGATGCCGGGGATCGCGCACGGGTAGAGGCCCGTCTTCGGATCCATGGCCGGCTTCGGCAGGGCGTCCCACGAGTAGCGGTCCGGCTGCAGGTTGATCTGCGAGTTGAGACACTCTTCCCAGCTCAGCACCTTGCCCGAGCCCGTGGCCATGCGGCCCATGATGGCGGTCATGGTGCTCTTGGCGCCCACTTCGCCTTCATTGAGCGGGTTGCCGGCGCGGATGCTGGCGTACAGATCGTCGTGCTCCTGCACGTAGGGGCGATTGTCCTTGCCGCGGAAGCGCCAGGCGTTCGGACCCTCGATGCGGCCTTCACCGATGTTTACATTCCCCTTGGTGCCGTGGGCATATTCGGCCACTTGGCCCCAGGTCCCTTCCTGGTGCCGGCATTCGCTCAAGCACCGCGTGCCGTCTTCGTACTCGAACTCGATCATGTGGTGATCGAAGATCTCGCCGAAGTCGGGACCAACGCGCACCTGGCGGCCGCCGACCCCTTGCGCCTTGGTCGGATAGCCGTTCTTGAGCCAGTTGATCACGTCGAGGTTGTGAATGTGCTGCTCGACGATGTGATCGCCCGAGAGCCAGTTGAAGAAGTACCAGTTGTCCATCTGATACTGCATTTCGTTCTGATCGGGCTTCCGCGGATGCACCCAGGGCGTGGTGCCATTCCAGTAAGCGCGGGCGAGAATGATGTCGCCGATTTGGCCGTCGTGCAGCCGCTTCATCGTCTCGAGATAGACGTTCTGGTGCCGGCGCTGCAGGCCGACGCCGATGCCCAGGCCCTTCTTCTTGGCCTCGGCGGCCGAAGCCAAGACCGAGCGCACGCCGGGAGCGTCGGTGGCGACCGGCTTCTCCATGAACACGTGCTTGCCGGCAGCCACGGCGGCGGCCAAATGAATGGGGCGGAAGCCGGGAGGCGTGGCCAGAATCACCACGTCGCAGCCCGAGTTGATCGCCTTCTCATAGGCGTCGAAGCCCACGAACTGCCGCTCCGGCGTGACATCCAGGCGATCCTTGATCTCCGGCTGATCTTTCAGTTGGTTCCAGGAGTTCTTTACCCGGTCCTCGAACACATCGGCCATGGCCACGAGCTTGCAGTTGCCCGTGCCGGAGAGGGCGTCGTTGACGGCGCCGGTGCCGCGACCGCCGCAGCCGACGAGCGCGATCTTGAGGGTGTCGTCGACGCCGGCATGAGCCGAGCGGGAAACGAACGAGCTGGCCAGCGCACTGCCGACCATGGCCGCCGAAGAAGTTTTGAGAAACTCACGGCGAGAACCGCCGGCTGCAGGGCGAGAGGATTCGGCCATCAGACTACCACTCCTGGAGGGGAAAATTTCGGAGGAACGGGCAGGGCAGGAATCGTTGCGGGCCTCGCGGCTCACGCGTCAATTGTTGGGCTTACGGCCTTTCAGGTCGTCGGCGTCGGGTCCGAACTTCACCTTCTCTTCCGCCGAGGGCTCGACGAGCGGCCGAACCACGCGGAGGCCCAGGAACTGGGCGTCGGTGAAGTACCAAATGCTTTGCGGCAACTGCGGATCTTGCTGCTTCCATTCCTTGCTCGAGCCGCGGCGGGCCGCGCTTCGCAGGGCCGGCGGGTCGTCGTCCCAGGCGCCGCCGCGCGCCGCACGAGGATACAGCGACTTCGGCTTCACGAACGGGTTGTCCGACTTCTGATCCGCGAACTGTTTGTAGCCCTCGGGCGAGTGCTGGTCCAGCACCCATTCGGCCACGTTGCCATGCATGTCGTAGAGGCCGTACGGATTGGGCTTCTTCTGGCCGACCTTGTGATAGGCCTCGTCGCTGTTCTCGTAGTGCCAGGCGTACTCGTCGAGCTGAGAAACATCGTCGCCAAAGTGGTAGGCGGTGTTCGTACCGGCGCGGCAGGCGAACTCCCATTCCGCTTCGGTTGGCAGGCGATAGTAGCGCCCCGTCTTGGCCGTGAGCCATTCGCAGTAACGCTTGCCGGCGAGCTGCGTCATGGAGATCGCGGGGAAGTCGTCTTTGCCCATGCCGAAGCTCATGTCGGTGTAGGGTTTGGTCGGTCGCGAAACGGCGTCGGCCAACACGTCGAGCGCCGTGGGCTGCGTGTTCGTTTGCTTGCGCTCGTGAATGTCGAGGCTGAACATGAACACTTCGTATTCATTCCAGGTGACCTCGTGCTTGCCCATCCAGAACGGGGCCACGGTCACTTCGTGCTGCGGGCCTTCATCTTCGCCGCGGCCCTCTTCCGACTCCGGGCTGCCCATCAGGAAGGTTCCTCCGGGGATGGGAACCATGTCGAAGGTGATGTTGCGCCCCGTGATGACCTCGGTGTAGGGCTTCATCTCGGCCGCCGTCTTGGCCTCGCTGTCAGGCACCGGCAGCGGCGGGGGCGTGGCGGATTCATTGGCCCAAGCGGCCGTGGCGACCAACAAACATGCACACGCCAGGAAACCGCCGAAAATGCGCTCGGCCTTCGGTTGCCACTGCGGCGCACGGTGACTTACGCTGAACATAGGGAGACTCACCCTCTTCCGTTCCATCAAAACACTCGAACCAGCCAGTGCGACCCTTGGCCGCCAAACCCCCACGATACACTGCAAAAAGGCATGCGGCTACCGGCCGAGCCCTGCCGGTCGCCCTGGTTTTCGCGGCCGTTTCGCTCGCGGCCAGCGGCCCCACAGCGGCCGAAGGACTCCGCAGGTTCGAGTTCACCGAACCCCATATGGGCATGCCGTTTAAGCTCCTGTTCTACGCCGCGGACGAGAAAACGGCCCAAACCGCGGCCAAGGCGGCCTTTGCCCGCATCGCCGCGCTCGACCAGGTAATGAGCGACTACAAGCCTGACAGCGAACTCAGCCAGTTCGTGGCCGGGGCGCCGCATCGGGAGCCAGTTCCTCTGAGCGAGGACCTGTTCGACGTGCTGGACCGCTCACAAAAGCTCTCCGCCGAGAGCGGTGGGGCCTTCGACATCACGGCCGCGCCGGTGATTCGCCTGTGGCGACGGGCCCGCCGCCAACGTGAACTGCCGGACGCGGCGAGGTTGGCGGAAGCTCAGCAGGCGGTGGGGTACGAATCGCTCGAGCTCGATCCTGAGCGGCGAGCGGCTCGCCTGGCTAAGCCTGGCATGCGGATCGATCTAGGCGGCATCGGGGCCGGAGTTGCCGTCGACGAGGCCCTGCAGGTACTCGAGAAACACGGCATCCGCCGGGCGATGGTGGACGCCAGCGGAGACATTGGCGTCGGCGATGCGCCGCCGGGGGCCGACGGCTGGCGGATCGGCCTTGGCCCCTTCGACCGTGCCGACGGCGCTCCCGTGCGGTTCGTCACGCTCAAAAATGCCGCGCTGACCACCTCGGGCGATCTATGGCAGTTCCTCGAGGTGGATGGCAAACGCTACTCGCATATCATCGACCCGCGAACTGGCCAAGCACTGACCGATCGGAGCACAGTTACGGTCATTGCGCCCGACTGCACCACCGCCGACAGCGTGGCCAAAGTGGTCAGCGTGTTGGGACCGGAGCAGGGCCTCGCGTTCATCGAGCGTACACCCGACGCTGCGGCGCTCGTCGTGCGGCCTGGAGACAAGGGGCTCGAGTTCTTTGAGTCGAGCCGATTCCCTGCGGCCGCGAACTCGAAACCGCCTGTTACCCACGCGGAGCCGGCTGACCAAGCGAATTAGCCGGCGGACGATTTCCGCCCATCGGCCATGCCGGCGAGCACTTCGAGCAGCCGATCGTAGCTCACAGGCTTGAGCAGGTGTGCGTCGAAACCGGCGTCACGGGCCCTTTGCCGATCGCCGTCGAGTCCATAGCCAGAAACGGCTACGAGTCCGACCGAGCCGAGTGTGTCATGTTGGCGCAGCCGCGCGGCAACTTCGAAGCCGTCGAGCCCTGGAAGGCCGATGTCGAGCAGCACCACGTCGGGCTTAAACGATTCCGCTTGCCGCAGGCCGTCGGGCCCATCAAAGGCTAGGTCGACCTCGTGCCCCACCTTGCGGAGCAAGAGCGCCGTGGCGCGTGCCGAGTCTTGATTGTCGTCGACGATCAGCACCCGCATTACGGGGATCTTGAGAGGCGAGGATGTCCGCGGGTTCTCAGGAGCCTGGGGCGCGAGCGCAAGCGGCAGCCGCACTTCGAAGGTGCTGCCATGACCGGGGCCATCGCTCTGCACCTGGATCGTGCCGCCATGCAGCGCGACGAGCTTCTGCACGATCGTCAGGCCGATTCCCAAGCCGCCCTGAGAGCGGTCGAGCGACCTGCCGACCTGCGAAAACAGATCGAAGATCCGGTCGAACATTTCCGGCGCGATGCCGATGCCGGTGTCGCGAATGGTCAGCACGGCCCAATGGCCGTCGATGCGCTCGCTCACGTCGATGCGGCCGCCGCCGTCGGTGTACTTCACGGCGTTCATCAGCAAGTTGACGACGATCTGCTCGATCCGCGTGGGATCACCGTCGACCCAGGCCGCTGCGCCGTCGCGGTTGACGATCACGGCATGCTGCTTTTCGTCGGCCGCGCGGGCCACGATTTCGCAAGCGCCGCGCACCACCGCAGACAAGTCCACGCGCTGCTTGCGCAGATCGATCTTGCCGCGTGTGATCCGCGCCACGTCGAGCAGGTCGTCGATCAAGCGCGACAGGTGGCCGCACTGCCGGGCGACTACGCCTGCGCTCCAGGCGACTTCAGGCTGGCCGTCTTGCTGCGTCGAGAGCAGTTCCGCGGCAAAGGTGATCGCCGAGAGCGGATTGCGCAGCTCGTGCGCCAGCATCGCCAGGAACTCGTCCTTGCGGCGGTCGTTGTCGCGCAGCTCGTCGTAGAGCCTAGCGTTTTCCAGCGCGACCGAGGCCATGCGTGCAAGCTGCACCAGGATGGCTTCGTCGTCTTCGGTGAACTCGCCACCTTCAGGCTCAGAGAGTTGCACGAGGCCCAGCCGCTGACCGTCGCGCGTGGCCAATGGCACCGCCAGCCAGCCGCGCATGCAGGGCGAGTCGCCCCACTGGGCAACGAGCCGGCTTCCCAGCGGATCGGCTTCGAGCTGAGATTGGGTATACCGGCAAGGCTGCAGCACGTCGCCGCACAGCGAGTCCGCGATTTCGACCAGCAGTGGAGAGTGATGATCGTTTGCGCGAATCGGACTCGGGTTCGCCAAGGAGCAGGAATACGTAGAAACGTTTCCCGCCTCCGCGTTGAGCCACGCATAGGCCTGGCGAGCGCCGACGATACAGCGGGCCTCGCTGGTCAACAAATCGAGCGTCGATTGCAAGTCGCGTGCGGCGTTGATCCGCGTCGCGGCGTCGGCCAGAGCGCGAAGCTGCTGTGCCTGCGTTTGCACTCGCACCACGGCCTGCCGCGGTTCAGTGATATCGCGCGTGGTGCCGACGAAGCGCATCGGGCGGGCATTGCCGTCGAAGTAGGCGCGTCCGCGCGACGCGAGCCAGCGCTCGGTCTGGTCATTGCGACGGATGATGCGGAATTCCGCCGCATACTCTCCACCTCCCTCGGACGACAGCGCCTTGCGGCCGGCCGCGATCACCGCCCGGCGGTCATCGGGATGAACGATCTCGAGAAACCCGCGCAAATTGGCTCGTGACCCCGCATCCGTGCCGAGCATTTCGCGACAACGATTGCACCACCGCATGTGCTGACTGCGCGGGTCGAAGTCCCACAATCCGAGCCGCGTGGAATCGACCGCCAAGCGCAGCCGTTCTTCATTCTCCTGCAGCGCATTCTCTGCTTGCCGCCGCTGGCGGCCATTTTCTGCTTCGCGCAATGCCCGCCGAATCGCCGGCGTCAGGCGATCGAGCCGCGACTTGAGCACATAGTCGGTCGCGCCCTGCTTGAGCGTCTCGATCGCCAGGTCTTCGCCCAGCATGCCGGAGAGAAAAATGAATGGCGTGTCCGGCGCCACTTGGCGCGAGTATTCGAGGGCCGCCAGTCCGCCGAACAGGGGCACCATGTAGTCGGCGAGGATCAGGTCGTATTCACCGACCTCGACCTCGCGGCAGAATTCCTCTTCGCGATCGACGCGGTGGAAATGGGCGGTCAGCCCATTGCGCACGAGTTCTGCCTCGATCAACTCGGCGTCGAGCGCGCTGTCTTCCAGATGGAGGATCGAAAAAGTGTTCATCGCTGTCGCTCGTGGTGCGGACTCCGCCGCAATCGTCCCTGCGAATTTTGATCGCTCGCGGAATGCCTCGCGAGAGTTCATCTAACGCCGCGGCTTGGCGCTGCCCGGGGGCGGCTCGTTGAGCACCGCCCAGAAGACGCCCAAGTCTTCGATGGCGTTGATGAAATCTTGAAAGCCCATCGGCTTGACCACATAGGCGTTGACGCCCAACTCGTAGCTGCGAAGCAAGTCCTCTTCCTCGCGAGACGAAGTGAGCATGACGATGGGCACGTTGCGAAGCTCGGCGTCTCCGCGCACCGTCTCGAGCACCTGCAGGCCGTCGAGCCGCGGCAGCTTGAGATCGAGCAACACCACGGCCGGATTGCCGGCCTGACGCTGCGCATACGGCCCCCGCCGATACAAGTAGTCGAGCGCTTCCACGCCGTCGCGGGCAACGTCGACCGAGTTCGCCAACTGGCTCTGTTCGAGCGCCAGCAGCGACAGCTCCAGGTCCTTCGGGTTGTCTTCCACCAGCAAAATAGGCTTAAGCATCGTTCGGATTCTCGGCTTTCACCGGCAAGGAAAAAAAGAACGTCGCGCCTTCTCCCACAGTCGACTCCGCCCAAGTGCGGCCTCGGTGCCGCTCGATGATCCGCCGCACATGCGCGAGCCCCACGCCTGTGCCTTCGAACTCCTCCATGCGGTGCAGTCGCTGGAACATGCCGAACAGCTTGTCGACATACCGCATATCAAAGCCGACGCCATTGTCGCGAATGCTGAACACATGCTGATCCGCCACCATGACGGCTTGCAGGCCAATCTCCGCCACTTCGCAGCGCTGGGTGAACTTGAGCGCGTTGGAGAGCAGATTCTGCATCACGAGCTTCATGAGAATGGGGTCGGCCCACACCTTGGGCAGCAGCCCTACGCGCCAATCAACTTTACGGTCGCCGATGTCGGGCCGCAGATCGCGCAGCGTTTCGTCGAACAACACCCGCATGTCGATCCGCGCGTAGCGTAGCGCGGTGCGCCCCACCTGCGCGAACGAGAGAAGGTAGTCGACCAGGCGGCCGGCGTACTCGGCCGACTCGACCACGCACTGCAAGTAATGTTTGCCGGTGTCCGACAAGCGTTCGCCTTCGCGCTCCTTGAGCAACTGGCTGTAGCCGGTGATGTGTCGGAAGGGCGCCCGCAGATCGTGCGACACGGTGTAGGAAAACGCCTCCAGTTCGCGGTTGGCTCGCTGCAGGTCAGAGGTCAGCGCGGCCAATTCTTCTGCTCGGCGCAGGATCACGTTGACCACGGCCGCGCGAAAGTCGGTCGCGGCCTCGACCTGGGCGGGTTCCCACGGGGCGGATCGCCCGCGCACCAATTCTTGCCAAGCGGCGAACGACTGCCGCGGATGGATGCGGCCGCGCTCCGGACCGGTTTGAGTAATCTTGCGTGGATCGCCTGCCCATTCCACCGTCTCGATCAGCTCCGGGCGAAACCAGAGGACGCGACTATGGCGATAGCGAGACAACTCGAGGCTCAGCACCCCGCTCGCTTGCTCAGCGTAGGCGGCCGCGGCGGGAAACACCGTGCCCAACTTATCGGTCGCATAAGGTTCGTCGTCGGCCGTTTCATCGAGCCACTTCGCTAGCTCGAGCGTCTGCTCGGCCGAAGGCGTCGTGCCGGCTTGCCAGACCTCTTCGTCTTCGACGAGCGCTACGCCTTGGGAGTCGGTGAGCTCGAGCAGCGGCTGCGGCAACTGCTGCAGTGCTGCCCGCCAGTCGGCGCGTTCCCCCAGGTTGGTGAGCAGCGAGGTGTGCAGCGACTTCCGCCGCGCCGTGCTCCCCAACGTGCTTACGCGTTCGCGGGCCGTGATCTGCCAAGAGAGCATCTGCGTGAGCACGTCGCAGGCTGCCCGCACCGGAAACGACACGCCGCGCGGCGAAGCATGGTGGCAGGAGATCAGTCCCCAAAGCTGCCCATCGACCACGATCGAGGTGGAAAACGACGAGGCGGTGCGCATGTTGCGCATGTATTCGAGATGCACGGGCGACACGCTCCGCAGCGCCGCAAACCGCAGGTCGACTGGGGCGCCCGTATCGCGGCGTTGAGCTGGTCTGATCGGCGCCGGCTCGTAATCGGCCGTCGGAATCAACCGCACGCGGTTCACGCGGTACAGTTCGCGCGCCTGCGGAGGAATATCCGAGGCCGGGAACCGCTGATTCATGTAGGAGGGCAATCGCTCGTTCCGCACCTCGGCTAGCACGGTGCCGTGCTCGTCTCCGGCGAACCGATACACGAGTGCGCGATCGAAACCCGTTTGCCGCTGAACTTCCTCCGCCGCGACCTGCAACAGCTCGCGTTCGGTCGATGTTTGGCCTAGTCGATCCGCGTACTGCGCGAGCAACGAGAACAGGTCATCGGGGTCCGGTGAGTCGTCGGGACTGCGCGATTCGAGTTCGACGAACAGCAACCCTTCGTGCTGATGCGCGAGCAGCGAACTGGGCCCATGCGGGCAGGAGACGTAGTCGGCCACCAAACTCGGCCGATCGGTCAATCTTTCTTCGCGCAGCGCCTGCTCGAGGAACTCGCGCCCAGACTCAGGGACTACTTCCAGAATCGGCTTGCCGAGCAAACCCTCGGGGCTCTCGGCAAAGAAGGCTTCGGCATTGGCCGAAACGTGCTCAACAATCCCTTCGCCCAGTCGAGCCGCGATCAGTGCGCCATGGGGCTGAATGCTGCCCGGGATGTGAATGGGTTCCCGCGCGCATTCGTCGAGACCGACGGCGTTTTGCGTAGGATAGGAGTCGGTCACAGATTGCATCCTCTCGCCACCGGGCAATTGCGCAGCGAAGCTGCGCGGACCTTGCCAAGTGTAGCGACGTTGCCTGCATGACAGTTTCTCTTTACCAGGGCCGATGCCCTTGCTCGGCCGAGCCCCAGAAATTGCAAACTGCGTGCCAAACTCTCCGATAGAGGGGGAGGTTGGCCGTGCTTGGCACTAGAGAATCGCCAGCGGGTCGCGGCGAGCTTCGAGCGTTCCCCGCGTCACGCCGACGCGGTTCACCGCCTTGAGTGCGGTCCAGACCTCGCGGCCCGTTCGACGGCCGCGTAGCAGCGCATGATAGAGGTCGATCGTCGGCGCGACTTCGTCGGACGGCATGTCGGCCAGCAGCTCCACGCGAAAGTGCCGCACGCCGCGCTCGAGCAGTTCCGGCACGGCCTCCGCCGCGCTCTGCGGCGCGGCGTTGTAGAGCGTGTTGCGGCAGCCGACGTCGGCCACCAGCGGGTGCTCGGCGCCCACGCGATCGCGCAGCGTCACCTGATGCACGTCGCAGGGGCGGCCGCAGTTCGTCTTGTTCGTGCCGGGCGACAGCACCGCGCAGAACACGCAGTGCTCCATGTGGAACATCGGCATGTGCTGATGAATCACCACCTCGAGCCATTCCGCCGGGACCGAGGACACCAGATCGAGCAACTGATCGCGGTTGAGATCGTAGGACGGAGCGATCCGTTCGGCCCCATGCTTGTGCAGCCAGGCGACGGTTAGCTCGTTGGCGGCGTTGAGCGCGAAGTCGGCCACCACCGGCACGCCTTGCTCTGCGTAGAAGGCCAGCCCCGATAGGTTGCGGGCCAGAATGCCATCGGCGCCATGGCGCAGCAACACGCGGAACAGGCCGAACTCGCCCGGCTTTTGGATGCGGGGCGTCGCGAGCAGGATCTTGGCGCCGGCGGCGTGCGCGTTGCGGACTGCGTCGCCGTATTCGCGGATGTCTTGAAACTCAGCGATCACGCGCCGTTGCCCTGAATCCAGCACCGCTTGCAGTTGGCCGAGCGAACGACAGAGCACGTGCAACTGCGGAGCTGCGTCGTTGGCGGCTCGCTGCGGCAACTCCGCGCGCAACCGCGGCAGCACCGGCTTCGGCGCCAGCGCGCGGACGACTTTTGCCGGCTCCGCGGCCTGCAGAGCAGCCACCAGTTCATGGCGAATCTTGCCGAGCACACTCAGAGGGACCATCGGCTGCCCGACGATCGCCGCCTGAACTTCGCCGAGCACGAAGCCGGTGCCGCCCAGGCGACCGAACTGTTGCTGCAAGACCTCGAGCGAGATGGGATGGCGGGTCGCCTCGGCCAGCGGGCCCTCGGACTCGTAGCAGAAGGTTTGCTCGCCGCGCGTGGCCGTGACCGAGAGTCGTTCGCCCACGGCAGCGCGGATCACCAGATCAATGTTCTCCGCCGCGCCTTCGATGCGTCCGGTAAACGTCTTTCGCAGGCGCCGCGTGAGTTCGGGATCATCGGTCTTCCAAACTTCCTGCCCAACGGTGAGCCGGTCGGTGCGGATCGAGCCATGGGCAAAGCTGACTTCGACGACGCCGGGACTCGCCTCGCCGCTTACTCGGTAGCCGTCGGACCAGAGTTCGAATACCCGGCCGCCCTGCTCCTGGCCGGCCGCACGGTCGCCGACGAACACCAAGCCATCGCCGGGCTTGAGCGGCCGCGTGAGCTCGAGCTCGATGCGGTCTCGCCAGATGTTGTACACCGTGCCGACCAGCACGCCGCGCTTCGCGGAGCTGAGGGCCGGCACGAGCATCTTGTGATCGCAGCCGTGCAGCCAGCCGACCGAAAAGCCACGTGAGAACGAGAGCTCCATCTCCTCTTGGTCGCGAGCGGTGAACTCCGCTGCCTTGGCCTGTACTGCCGCGTCGATCGCGCGGCGATAGTGCCCGGTGATGTTGGCCACGTACTCCGGCGTCTTCAGCCGGCCTTCGATCTTGAGCGAAGCGACGCCGGCCGCCATCAAGTCGGGCACGAGCGCATAGGCCGCCAGGTCTTGAGGACTGAGCAAGTACTTCTGCGCCCCCAGGTCGATATCCTGCCCATCGCACACGAGCTCATACGGCAGCCGGCAAGCCTGCGCGCATTGCCCCCGGTTGGCGCTGCGCCCGCCGAGCGACTCGCTCGTCAGGCATTGCCCGGAATACGCCACGCACAGCGCGCCGTGAACGAACACCTCGAGCGGCACGTCGCAGTTGCGAGCGATCTGCGTGATCTCGTCGATCGAAAGCTCGCGAGGCGCCACCACGCGCTGAATGCCCAGATCGCGGACCGCGGCGATGCACTCGGCGCTCGTCAGCGTCATCTGCGTGCTCGCGTGAATCTCCAGGTCGGGGCAAATCTCCCGCACCATCCGCGCGAGCCCCAGGTCCTGCACCAACACCGCGTCGGCGCCGGCCTTAGCGATCTCGCGGACCAGCGTTTCGAGCCCCGGCAGCTCGTCGTGAAAGGCCAGCGTGTTGAGCGTCACGTAACCGCGCACGCGGCTCGCATGCAGGAAGTCCAGCAGTTCGCCCAGCTTCTCCGGGGCGAAGTTGGCCGCGCGGGCACGCGCATTGAACCCGCAATCGAGACCGAAGTAGACCGCGCTCGCGCCATTGGCCACTGCCGCGCGGGCACAATCCCAGTCGCCCGCGGGCGCAAGCAACTCAGGGGCAGACAGAGGAACAGACGACATGCGCGACAAGCCGGGGAACGGGGCAAAACCCGATTATACGGCCTGCCTGACTTAGCGTCGCCGGGCCCGTTCGCAAAGAAAGGCGGCACGCAGGATTTAGGCCTGCGCGCTCATCGTGGCCGCGGCCGCGGGGGTCGAGTACGCGGCGGCCACGCTGCCAGCATCCATCGAGAAGTTGCAGCAGCCTTGAGCGCCCCCCATGGCCCCCATCAGGGCCATGCCAAGCAATAAGTCGCCCGTCGACGAGCCTTTTTGGCGGTCGTCTTCGGTGCCCTTGAGCAAGAGCGCGACGAGGAAGGCCTGCATCAGGTCGGTTCGCGAGAGCCCCTGCAGGCTCGTGGAGCAGAGCTGCGCGGCGGAGCTGCTCATGAGACCCGCGGCCGCCGACGCTTGAAATGCAGCGCCGGCGGCCTGGGTGGCCGGTGGCGCGGCCGCCGCACTCCCGGCGACGTTCATCGCCGGCGAGCCGCAGGACAGGGCCGCGCCAGATTGGATTGCAGCAATGCCAGACATGCAGAAAAGTTGAGCGAGGAGAGAGCGCCAAGGGCACTATTCTTCACGCTAATCACCCGTTTGCGGGATGCAAGCATTTTCGCGCGAGATTGCCGCGGGTCGTTCGACGAATGCCTGCAGGCGGCGCGAACCTTCTCATCCACCGTCCGGTCTGACTTCGTAGACCTTGCCAAATGGTGGGGTCGGCAGTGCCGGGCCGGCGGCCATTGCGGGGAAATCAGCGGATTTGTCTTGCAGCCGCTGGTCGGCCGGGCACAGAATTGGCAGGCATGCTCCTGCGGCGAAGTGGTTTGCTCGCGCGAACCGCCGCCTGCTCGGGCTCGTCCTTGGAGGACGACGCGGCCACCGTTGCGAGAGTTCGAAGCACGGCGGTTGATTTGGCGGACGGATGTCGAACGAAAACTGGACGGCCGCTCCCAACACGGCCGAATCGTGAACCGATGTCGAAGTTTGATGGTGATCTGCTGATTGGCGGCCTGCGGCTCAAGCAACTGCATGGCGAACTCGATCAAGACCTGCCCCAACAAGGCAGCGCCGATCGCTTGCTCAGCGGGCGGTTCCGCCTGCAAACGGCGCAGCAAGAATTGCTTGAAGCCGGCCGCCGGTATCGGCTGCACTTGGCCGACGGCCGCTCGGGCGCCGTGGTCGTGTCGCAGATCCGCCTTCAGCCCGACCAGGGTTTGGTCGTCGAGTTCGCGCCCATTTCGGCGGAGTTGGCCTCCGCATAACGAGCCTCAGGCGATTCGCATCGTCAGGCCGCCGTCGACGGTTACCGTTTGGCCGGTAAGGAAGTCGTTGGTCGCCAGTTCCACGATCATCGTGGCGATGTCGATCGGCTGTCCTTCGCGCCGTAGCGGAATGCGCTGCTCGATATTGATCCGGCGCTGCGCCTCGGGCAGATCGGCGTGAAGCCGCGTGCGGATCACGCCGGGGGCTACGCAGTTGACCCGAATGTTGTCTGCACCGAGTTCGCGCGCGAGTGCCCGTGTGAATTGCGGGAGCGCTCCCTTGGCCACCTGATAGGCCAGGTGCGACTGAAGCGCGCGGAGCCCGGCCGTCGAGGAGACGAGCACGATCGCGCCCGAGTCTTGTTTGCGCAAGTGGGGCACAGCCGCGCGGGTCAGATGAAACACGGCGTGAACATGCACGTCGAAGCATGCCTGCCAGGCTTCCGGCGAGACCTCGAAGAGCCCGCCCTTCACCAGCTCGCCGGCCGAGTGGACCAGCACGTCGAGCCGGTCCAGACGCTTGGCGGCTTCGTCCACGCAGCGGGCGCAATCGGCCGCTTGCCCCATGTCGGCCACGATGATCTCGGCTCGTCGACCGAGCTTGGCGACTGCGGCGGCCACTTCGCGGGCTTCGGCGTCGTCGTTCCGGCCAACCAGCGCCACATCCGCCCCGCGGCGAGCGAATTCCATCGCTGTCGCCGCGCCGATGCCTTTGGTGCCGCCGGTGATGAGCGCGGCGCGGTTGGTAAGGTCCATGCGTCGGCTCTCGGCGAGGGCTAGAAGGTCAGTTTGCGGGCGTAGAAGCCTTCGGCGTAGCCTTCTGGCGCCGCGCACTCGACGCCGCGCAGCCGCGCGAGCGCGAGAAAGGTGTCGGCCGAGAACCAGCGTTTGTCGCGCTGCGTGGTGAACGACTCGACAATCAGTTCGGCCTTGCGCTGGGCAACCTCCGCCGAAAGCGGCACAAAGACGTTGGGCTGCCCCAGATCCCCCTCGTACTTCGGAATCTCGTACTCGAGGATCACGTGGTCGCGAAAGGCGTTCCAGGTGAGCTCCGCGAGCACGCGGTGGTCTTGATGCGCGTCGTCGCGGCGATGGGTAAAGATCAGGTCGGGGCGCAACTCGCGCGACAGGCGGTCGAACTCGCCTTTGATCTCGGCCCAGCTCGTGGGGAAGTAGCGGTCGTTGAACTCGAACAGCTCGAGCTGCCGGCGGGCCGCATTGCCGAGGAACCGCTCGTAGCTCGCGCGGGCCTCGGCGGCGCGGGCATCGGTGGCGCTGAACACGGCCCAGTGAACGCTCACCTCGGGGTTCTCGGCCAGCAGACGCAGGAGCGCGCCGCCGCAGCCGATCTCGATGTCATCGGCATGAGCGCCAAGACAGAGGACGCGCTGAAAACGGTTGAGGCCGAGAGATTGCATGGCAGTCAGCAGAGATACGCGGAGATGGGCGAGCCGCAACCAGCTTAGCGTGGCCGCGCCGCCGCGCGAACGCTCCGCTTGGGGGGCGCGGCAGGCGCCGGCTGCTCAGTCTTCCATACCGCCCAGGGCGTTTCGCCCCGGTTGTGCATGTCGTCGAGCTGCTGCTTCTCCTTGTAGGTGTCCATCGAGCCCCAAAAGCCGTCGTGCTTGAACACGCTGAACTGCCGCTCGGCGATCAGCCGGCGGGCCGGGTCGGCCATCAGGTCTTCGCCCTCGTGCAGATAGTCGAAGACTTCTTGCTTGAGCACGAAGTAGCCGCCGTTCATCCACACGTCGGCCCCGGCCACGGGCAGCATGTCGGTCGCCAAGCCTTGCTCGTCAGAGCGCATGATGTGGAAGCTTTGGTTCGGCCGCACGTTGACGCAGGTCGCCACGGTGTCTTGCCGGTCGGCAAAGTCGATTAGCGTCGGCAGATGCAGATCGGTCAGGCCGTCGCTGTAGTTGGCCAAAAACCGCTCCTCGCCTGCGACGAACCGCTGCACTTGCTTGAGCCGCTGGCCAATGCTGGCCGTGAGCCCCGTGTCGACGAAAGTGATCCGCCAGTCGTGGATGTCGCTGGCCAACAGATCGACCTGGCCGCCGCCGGAGAGCACGAAGTCGTTCGACGCGCACTCGTCGTAGTTCAAGAAGTAGTGCTTGATCGCGGCCCCTTGCCACCCCAGGCAAAGGATGAAGTCGTTGTGCCCAAAATGGGCATAGTACTTCATGATGTTCCAGAGCATGGGACGATGGCCGATCGGCACCATCGGCTTGGGGATCGCCTCGGAATACTCGCGGAGCCGCATGCCCAGGCCGCCGCAGAACAAGACCACTTTCATCGCTACCGTCTCGGAAGTGAATTGGATCGCATCGCGCTTGGCGCGAAAGTTGAAAATGTTTCGTCAGCGTCAGCAAACGCTCAGCTCGGGAATCGCCACCACGAACTTACCGCCCCAGCGACGGATGCCCATCATCTGCACCGAGATCTCTTCCTTCAGGTTCCAGGGAAGAATCAGCACGTAGTCGGGCTTGGTCTCGAAGATCCGCTCGGGCGAGTAGATGGGAATGCCGGTGCCTGGCAGGTACAGGCCCTGCTTGTAGGGGCTGCGGTCGACCGTGTACTCGAGCAGGTCGGTGCGGATGCCGCAGTAGTTGAGCAACGTGTTGCCCTTGCCTGGCGCACCATAGCCGGCGACCGTTTTGTTCTCGCGGCGGGCTTCGATCAGGAACGACAGCAGATCGCGCTTCACGCGGGCTACCTGTTGTCCGTAGCCTTGGTAGGTGCGGAGCTTTTCGTAGCCGGCGGCGCGCTCGCGGGTCAGCAACTCGTCTACGGCCGGCTCGATCGCGATGTCGGTGGTCGCCGTGTGCCGGGCATAAATGCGGAGCGAACCGCCGTGCGTGGGCAGCTCTTCCACGTCGAAGATCGTGAGGCCCTGTGCGGCGAAGACGCGCTGCACCGCCACGAGCGACAGGTAGCAGTAGTGCTCTTGGTAGATGGTGTCGAACTGGTTTTCTTGGATCATCCGCATTAAGTGCGGAAACTCCATCGTCACCACACCGCGTTCGGCGAGCAGTGTGGCCAGCCCGGCGACGAAGCCGTTCAAGTCAGGCACGTGCGCGAGCACGTTGTTGCCCAGGAGCAGATCGGCCTTGAGGCCTTCGTCCACTAGTTGCTGCGCCGTGTCGCGGCCAAAGAACAGCACTCGCGTGGGCACGCCCTTGGCGATCGCCGCCTGCGCAACGTTGCCGGCCGGCTCGATGCCCAGCGCCGGCACACCTCGAGCGACGAAGTTCTGCAGCAAGTAGCCGTCGTTGCTGGCGATCTCGACGACTTGGCTCTGAGGGCCGAGCTTGAACCGCTCGATCATTTGCTCCGAATAGCGCTTGGCATGCGCGAGCCAAGAATCGGAATACGACGAGAAGTAGGCGTAGTCGCTGAAGATCGCTTCGCCGGAAACGTGCGCCGGCAACTGCACGAGCCAACAACCTTCGCACACGTAGGCGTGCAGCGGATAGAAAGGCTCCATCTCGCCAAGCTGCTCAGGGCGGCGATAGCTCTCGCACAGGGGCGACATGCCCAGGTCGACGAAGGTGTGTTCCAGCGGCCGGCCGCAGTGCCGGCAGGCATAGCGGCTCGTGGCGGGCGAAGAGTCGGCGTTCGGCGAATCGAGAAGCGTAGAGGCCATGCGATCGAGTGTCTCGGGGCAAGTCATCTGCGGTCCATCAGGAAAAGTCACGCGCGGGGTCCGCCACGCGAGTGAGCAATCCTTGCCCTGCGAGCAGGTCGGCAGCGCCGGCAACCTGCCAGAAGTTCAGTTTCGAGCGCTCGGCAATGTCGAGCAGCGAGTGCTGCCCATCCGATAGGTTCAGCACCCAGGGAATCGCCGGCTGCACTTGTTGCTTGTCCGACCGCTCGGCGAGCGCGGCAAACACACCCCGGCGCCCCAACTGCGGCTCGCCATAGGGGCATTCGTTGCGGTAGCGCACGTTCCGTTCGAGCAGGTCGACGATCGCCGCGGCCTTCTGCCAGGAGTCGGCCAAACTGGCCGGCCGCACCAGGTTCAGGTCGTCGGCCGAGGTGTGATATTCAGGATACTCAGCATGGGGTGTCCGCATCAAACAACCGACCGGCAGGTCGAACCCAGGGGAGCCATACTGCCGCTCGTCGTAGCCGGTGGGGGAAAAGCCGCGGATTGCGTGGGGCGCGCCGGCGATTTCGAGCACATGGGCGGCCGCTCGATCCACTTCCGTGTTCCCGCGTCGCGTTTGCTTGTAGGTCGAAGGGCCTGCGTCGCCCAGCAGTGTCAGCACCAGGCCGGCCTGAATCCGCGCGAGCGTTTCTCGATTGCGGCTCAGCCAGACCAAAGCGCCGATCGTGCCGGGGGCGAAAATGAACCGGTAGGTGTAGCGGCGACGCGGCCGCTGCTGGAGCCAGCGGATCAACTCCACGGCCACCGCCACGCCGGAGAGGTTGTCGTTCGCCAGCGACGGATGACACACGTGACTGGAAAACAGCACCTCGTCGGCCGTTTCGCCCGGCAGGATTACCTCTCCATACGAGAGCGACCCCGGCGAGAGTTCGCTGTCGATCCGCACCTCGTACTCGCCTTCCCGCAGTTGCTCGAGCTGCTGGTGAGCTAGGCAAAATCCCCAGGCGAGCTCGTAGTAGCTGGTGCGGTAGGGAATCCAACTCGGGTGTTCAGGCAAGCTATGTAGGTGCGGCCGCAAATCGGCCAGGCTCATCCGCGCCGAGACCGGCTGGCTGTACTGCACCACGTGCAGGTTGTGCGCTTGGAAGTCGATGATGTGGCGGCCGCTGGAGTCTTTCACATAGGCATCGCGAATCGACCATTCGGGCGGCACGATCCAATCGAGCGCCTCGCTGCCTGAGGCCACCTCGTGCTGCACGAGCGGGATCTGCGCGGCCAACAGCGCCAACGTTTGCCGCAAGCCCGGCCCGGTAATGCTGCGGCAAATGGGATAGAGCTCGCGCACCAGCCCGTGCATGCGTTCGCCCAGTTCATTCAACTGGGCCGGTGTGGCGAACTCCCAGGTCATGGCTGGTAATCGCCGCGCGTGCGGTCAGCGTCGGAGATCACCCGCACTGCCTCGGGCCAGGCGATGCCGAAGGCCGGGTCGTTGTAGCGGACGCCGCGGGCGGCCTCGGGCTGATAGAACTCCGACATCTGGTAGATCAGCTCCGTCGAGTCCGTCAGCGTCAGGTAGCCCTGGGCGCACCCTTGAGGGACGTAGAGCTGGCGGTGGTTTTCGGCGGTGAGCACCGCCGCAATCCAGCGCAAATACGTCGGCGATGTGCGGCGCAGATCGAGCGCCACCACATAAGCCGCGCCGCGGGTGCATCGCACGAGTTTGTCTTCGGCGTGCGGCGCTTCCTGGTAGTGCAAGCCGCGCAACGTGCCGCGCTGCGCGCTCGAGGCCACGCTGGCTTGCGCGATCCGTGTCATCAGCCCGCGCGAGGTGAATTCCCGCTCGCACCAAGTGCGGGCAAAGAATCCGCGGTCGTCCGTATTCGGCGCCATCTCGATGAGCAAAGCGCCGGCGACATCGGTGGCGATGAAGTTCACCGCGCGGCCTCCTGCGCGAGCGACGCCCAGTGCAGCGCGGGATCGAGGCGGCCGGCGGCCAGATGATCGCGCAGCGTACGTAGGCGAACATATCGCGGGCCTTCGAGATCGGCCGCAGTCAGGCCGAATTCCCGATAACCGTCTCGGAGTTGCTCAGCGCCGCGGCGCACGTCCCAGGCGGGTTTGAACTCGGGCACGGCGGCCGACAACTTGTCGCAATTCACGCGATAGCAGCGCAGGTCTGGCTGGCCGCCGGGAGCGTATTCGATCTCGCAACCCGGCACGACTTCCGCCACGATCTGCGCCAAGTCGCGGACGCGGTAATTCTCGTCAGTGCGACCGACGTTGAAGGCTTGGTTGAACACCGCGTCGCGCGGCGCGTTCAGGAGAGCTAGGAATGCCCGGCAAATATCTTCGACATGCACCACGGGGCGCCAGGGGCTGCCATCGCTCTTGATGAGGATTTTGCCCGAGGTCACGGCGTTGGCCACGAAATCGTTGAGCACCAGGTCGAGCCGCAGGCGGGGCGAAAAGCCGTAGGCCGTGGCGTTGCGGAGGAAGACGGGGCAGAAGTTCTCGTCGGCCAGGGCCGCAATGTCGCGATCGGCCAGCACCTTGGAACGGCCATAGGCGGTAATCGGCTCGAGTTCGGCCGTTTCGGTGACGAAGCCGTCGCCGGCCGCGCCGTAGACGCTGCACGACGAAGAGCACAGGAACCGCGCCACGCCGGCCTCGCGCGCCAGCTCGGCCAACCGCACGCTGCCGCGATGATTGATGTCGTAGGTCAGCTCGGGGTCGAGGTTGCCGAGCGGATCGTTCGAGAGCGCCGCCAGGTGGATGACTGCATCGAAGCCTGCGAGATCGCCGCGGGTCACCGTGCGCACATCGCGTTGCAGCACTGCGCCGTCGGCGGTAGGCGCGAGTGCGCAGTCGGCGAAGTAGCCAAGGTCGAGCCCGACCGGCTCGCAGCCGGCGTCACGCAAGAGCGGCATCAGCACCGTGCCGATGTAGCCTTGAGCGCCCGTGACGAGTACGCGGGCGGGAGAACGATTCATGCTTGTTTTCCTTCAGACCTCAGTCGCTGCAAGAGCGGGCGATACGAACCGCCGACCCCCGCGCCGCGCAGCACTTGCTTGATTGCCTGCGGCCACTTGCGCAGTTGAAACACATAGGATGCGAGCGTGCTCAGGCAAGCCGCGCGGTCGGCGACCGAAAGCGGATGCCGCGCAATCGCGGCCGCAAAAGCTCGTAGGATTCGTAGTCGGGCATAGCGCGGATTGCCTGCGCCTGGCGCTACATACGCCTGCTGCGCGGCGGCGGTGGCCAATGCGCCCGAGCCTGCCTCGTGAACGCGCATTTGGAACAACGGGGCGGGGATTTCGTGATATCGCCCCTGCAAGGCGAGCTCGGCCAAGAGAATTTTCTCGGCGCCATAGAACGGCAACAGCAATCGGGTGCGGCGCATCGCCACGGAGCGCACGACGCCAAAGGCGTCGACGCCGCAGGTGCCGCCGAGCAGAATCGCCCGATAGCGGCGCGCGGCGTTGCGGTCGGCCGGGCCCCAATCGTCGTTCACTTCGGGATCTCGTCCTGCACGCAGCCGCGCTTCATACAACCGGCCAAACGGACCTTCGACCACTTGGCCGCGCGGATCGATCGAAACGAACCGAGAATGGCACCACACGACGCTCTGGTCTGCGTCGAGCACTTCTACGCAGCGGGCGATGAAGTCGGGCGAGCACAGATCGTCGTGCGCTGCCCACTTGAAGAGTTCGCCGCGCGCCATCTCGAAGACGCGGTTGAAGTTCCAAGCGGCGCCACGATTGTGCTGCTGCCGTTCCACGCGAACTCGCGCATCGCGCATCGCGTAGTGGGAACAGATTTCAGCCGTCCGATCGGTGGAGCCGTTGTCGGAAATGAGGACCTCGAGGTCCTCAAAGGATTGATCGAGGATCGTTTCGATTGCCTGGGGCAAGAAGGCCTCGCCGTTGTAGACCGGTAGGCCAACGCTGACCCTCGCCTGACGTTCAGACATTGAGATGCTCCCGCCCCGCATAGGCGCAGCACGAACAGGTTGGTGGGCCAGCCCCGCAACTGGCCACGGAGACCATGATAATTGGCGTTCTTGGCGACGCCAGGGCTTTGCCGAGGTCAGCGATTGATGGGAAAGCTAACGGCCCCGAAAGGCAAGTCAAAAACTGCGTGATTTGGCGCAACAACTTTCTGCGTTCTCGGCACTACACACCCCTTGATCGTGTAACTACACTAATGCCGTTCGATGTCCCTAGAGACATCCCTTGAAGAGGTGCAGGAACTCGCGGACTGGTGTGTTTCCACCAGCCGATCAAGGCCGCGGCTCGTTTTCTCGGAACACTGCAGCTTCAAGCAGCGACGGAACAGATGATCGGCGTCTCCCAGAGCGGCCCCTCCTTGAGGGACGGGCTTGCTGTCTACTCGCGGCGTGGACGAACCGCGCTCGGTGTCTTCGCAATCGGCTGCGCGGCCACGGTGCTTTACGTGTGCTTGGCGCCGCGTATTTTTCGCTCCGAAGCTCAGTTGTTCGTGCAGCTTGGCCGAGAGAGCGTGGGCCTCGATCCCACGGCCACCGTCGGCCAGGTTGTGAATCTCTCGGAAACCCGCGAAAACGAGATCAACTCGGCGTTCCAGATGCTGCACAGCAGACAGCTCGTCGAGCGTATTGTCGATGAACTGGGCCCGCGAGGGATTCTCGATGGCGAGTTGATCGAAGGTCCGGCCGAGCCAACCTCGCCGCTCGAGCGCGAGCGGGCCATCATTGCCCTGTCCGGCGATCTCGACATCGAGGCGGTGCGCAAATCGAGCGTGCTGACGCTGGGCTATCAGACCACCTCGCCGCAACTCGCTCAGCGCGTGCTCGAGCTGCTGATTCAGCAGTACCTGGAGCAACACGCTAGGGCGCACCGCGTGGCCGGCTCGCGCGAGTTCTTCGCGCAACAAGCCAATCACCTCAAGCACGAGCTGGATGGAGTGCGTGGTCAGTTGCGCGAACTGAAGGACCGCTCCGGCCTGGCATCGGTGCCGGAACGCCGCGACATCGTGATGCGGCGCGTCGGTCAGCTCGAAGACCAGCAGAGCGAGAACCTGGCGGCGCTGGCAGCCGGCAGCGCCGAAATCGCCGCGCTCAAGAACAAACTGGCCGACTTGCCTGCCACGCAGCTGGCCCAGCAAACGACCGGCCCCAACGCCGCGGTCGAGGCGATGCGGCAACAGCTCTATGCCCTGCAGCTCAAGGAGCAGGAGCTGCGGACCAAGTACCAGCCGAACACGGTCTACATCCAGGAAATCACGCGTCAGATCGAAGAAGCCCAAAAGGTGCTGGCCGCCGAAGGGCAGCAGAAGACGCAAGTCACTCAGGCGGTAAGCACTGCCCGCGAGCAGGCGCACTTGGCCCTCGTGTTGGCCGAAGCCAAGCAGGCCTCGCTCGAAGCCCGCCGCGATCAACTCGCGCCGCAGTTGGCTACGGCGCGGAAGGATCTGGAGCAGATCAACCGCGACGAGATCACCGTTACGGAACTCGAGCGCGAGGTCGAGCTGAAGGACGCGGCCTACCGGAAGTACGCCGAGAAGCTCGAACAGACCCGCATCGACGAGGCGCTCGAGGAGCGCCGCATCTCGAACATTAATGTGGTACAGCCGCCCACGCTGTCGGTCAAGCCGGTGCGGCCACGCAAGGCGTTCACCTTGCTCGCCGGCCTGTTTGCTTCGACCTGTGCGGCGCTGGCTTGGCCCTTAGTAGCCGAATGGTTCGATCAGCGTCTGCACACGCCGGCTCAAGTCGAGGCGCGGCTTGGCTTGCCCGTTGTCGCAGCGACCGGCGACCGCGTCTTCGACGCTCGCCTGGTCTCGGCTCCGCGAAAGGGCGGCTCATGAGCGTGCAAACTGCCACGGTCGATGCTAGTTCGCCGACTCAGGTCGGACGATCGCCCGGCGTCGATTCCTCGATGCGCGGGCTGCTGGCGCGGCTCCGCCTAGAGCGCGCGACAGACGAAACTCCCCAGGTCATCGGCGTCACCGCCTGCGAAAGCGGCGCGGGTGCAACTTGGGTCGCCGCACAGTTGTCGCTGGCTTCGGCCGCGGAAGGGGACGGCCCAACCGTGCTCGTCGAGGCCGGCCTTCCCGCGGCTTGGCTGCCGAAGCAACTCGGCTTCGAACGCGGCCCGGCGCTGGCCCACTGGGCCGATGGCCGCTGCGGTCTGTCGGAAATCCTGCAGCGTTGCGAGCAGCGCGACCTGTGGGCACTGCCTGCTGCCGCCGCCGGAGGCGTCTGCGACGGCGCTCAACTCCAGCGGCTCTTCGGACTACTTCGCGAAGAATATCCGCTGACCGTGGTCGATCTCCCTCCCCTCACCGACCTGGCGGCCGCCGAAGCGGCGTCTGCTTGCGACGGAGTGCTGCTGGTCGTTCGTGCCCACCATACGCGTTGGCAAGTCGCCGACCGAGCTCGCCGTTTACTGGAGGCCGCGCGGGCGCCCGTGTGGGGCGTCGTGTTCAATCGACGCCGACTGGCGCTTCCTGCGTGGCTTTACCGGCTCGCCTGAATCCACCCACCTGCTCCCGCTCCCCTTGATTCGCACCTTGGCTATTTGGGTTTAACCACAGATGTCGGCCCCCCGGTTCTGGCGTAAGCTCGAGGAGCGATTGCGCCGCCTCGTGCCCCAGCAAGAGCATCAGCTCCACGATCCGAGCCAATTGGCCTGGGTCATTCAACGCGAGCGTGCGCGCTCCGACCGCAACGGACAGCCCTTTTGTTTGCTGGCGCTCATGCTCCGCGCCGACACGCAGTCGACCGAGGCGGTCGAGCGGCTGGTTTCCATTTGCCGCGCTCGGTTGCGCGTGACCGACGAGTTCGGCTGGTTGGAAAACGACACGCTGGCCATCGTGCTGCCGGAAACGCCTGCCGCCGGCGCATGGAAAGTGGCCGACGATCTGTGCGTCGCCATGCCAGACCATTTGGAGCCGCCGGCCTGCCGCGTGTACTACTATCCGCGCGGCGCCGAGCAGCTTGCCGACGAACACGAGGAGGAGTTGGCCCCGCACAACCGGGAGGCGACGGTCGGGCTCGAGGCGTTGTTCTGCCGCGCCCTGCCCCTCTGGAAGCGAACACTCGATCTCGTTTGTGCCCTGGCGCTCGCCTTGGCCTCATTGCCGGCGCTGGCTGTGATCGCCGCGGCGGTAAAGCTCACCTCGCCTGGCCCGGTGTTGTTTTGCCAGCGCCGCGCGGGTCTGGGGGGCAAGCCGTTCGTGATGTACAAGTTTCGCACGATGACGGTCGATGCCGAGAGCCGCCGTCAGGCGATGCTGGCGCTCAACGAGCAAGACGGGCCTGCGTTCAAGATCAAAGACGATCCGCGCGTCACGCGCATCGGCAAGCTGCTCCGCAGCACCAGTCTCGACGAGCTGCCGCAACTGTGGAACGTGATCCGCGGCGACATGTCGCTCGTGGGGCCGCGCCCCTTGCCCTGTGAAGAACAGGCGGCCTGCATGCCCTGGCAGCAGCGGCGCTTGGATGTGACGCCCGGCCTGACTTGCATCTGGCAGGTGAGCGGCCGGTCGAACGTGAGCTTCGCGGATTGGGTGCGGATGGACCTGCAGTACACGTCGGAGCGCACGTTGCGGAAAGACCTGCAACTGCTGGCCGCCACGGTTCCTGCGGTGCTCGCGCGCCGCGGCGCTTACTAGGTTCTCCATGGCTCGTAGCGCCGCCGATCGCCGAGGCTCACTGGCCGCGTTCTCGAGCGGCAGCGCGCGTTCCTCGCTAAGCGGCCTCTGGAGTCCTCAGATCGCCCAGATGGCGTTGACGCTGTTCGATCAGGCGGTCGTCAGCGGGGCCAGCTTCATGACGACACTGCTCATCGGCCGCATGGCTGGCTTCGAGCAGCTCGGTTTGTACATGCTGGGCTTCTCGATGACGGTGCTGGCGATCGCCGTCCACGACGCCCTAGTGGCTGCTCCTTATATTGCCTGGTCGAACCGGTTGCGGGGCGAACGGGCGCGGCGTTACGCCGGCGCGACCCTGCTGATCTTGGCCGGGCTTGCCGTGGCGCTGGCTGCGGCGCTGAGCCTTGCCTCGGGAGGGCTGTACTACACCGGTTCGCGCGAGCTGGCAATTCAGTTCGCCGTGCTGGCGTGGGCGGGGCCGCTCGTGATTCTCCGCGAGTTCGTTCGCCGCTATGCCTTTGCGCGGCTCAACATTCGCGCCGCTCTCGCGTGCGATACGGGCGTGGCCGTGCTGCAAGTGGGACTGCTTGCAGCGCTCGCCTGGACGCAGCAGCTCTCGGGCTGGACGGCGCAGGCGGCCATCGGCGTGGCCTGCGGGCTCGTAGCCGCGGGGTTCCTTTGGCGCGATCGGGGGAGGTTCGAAGTCAGCCGCCGACACGTCGCCCTCGGCATGCAGCGCAACTGGCGCATCGGCCGCTGGTCGCTGGCAGGCTTGAGCCTGGCCGCGCTCGCCGGTCACTTTGTGAATCCGTGGCTGCTCGCCATCATGCTCGACGAGAAGGCGACTGGCCTGTTCGGCGCCTGTGTGGCCGTGTTGGCGTTTTCCAACCCGCTGCTGCTCGCCGCGAGCAATTTGCTGTCGCCGCGCACGGCGCGGGCGTTTGCCGCAGGAGGCAAGCCTGCCGTTGCGCAAATGGTGCGGCGTTCCACGGCGCTGCTCTGCGCCAGCATGACGCTGTTCTGCGGCGCGGTCGCCCTGTGGGGCAACCGACTGATGGAGTTGCTCTTTGGCCGCTCGCAACCAGTTCAGCATTCGGTGCTCTTGGTGCTCGCGCTGTCCACGCTCGTGGCGGCGACCATCATTCCGGCCGACATCGGCCTGTGGGCCGTGGAGCGCGCCGACGTCAACTTTCGTTCTCGCTTGGCCGGCGTGGTGCTGACCACGGTCGGCAGCTTGGCGCTGATCGGCCGGCTGGGCTTGGTCGGCGCCGCTTACGGCCAATTGCTAGGCAATCTTGCGGCCGCCGCGGTCACCGGTCTGGCCTACCGACACATCATGCACAGCCGCCCTGAAGACGGTTCCTCGGAGCTCCCATCATGAAGCGCACTCGCTTCCCTACGTTCACGGTTATTACACCGAGCTTTCGCCAGTTGGCCTGGCTCAAGCTTTGCGCCGCCTCGATCGCCGATCAAGAAGGCGTGCAATGTGAGCACATCGTGCAGGACGCCGGCACGGGCCCCGAACTCGAACAGTGGGCCGCCACGCAGCCTGGCTTACAACTCTTCGTCGAGCGCGACGCCGGCATGTACGACGCCGTGAACCGGGGACTCAAGCGGGCCACGGGAGACATCTGCAGCTACTTGAACTGCGACGAGCAATATCTGCCGGGCGCTCTGCAGGCGGTGGGCGAGTACTTTGCCGAGCACCCCGAAGTCGATGTGCTGTTCGGCGACATGGTGTTGCTCGACGCGCAGGGCCGCCCGACGTGCTACCGACGCGTGGTGCGTCCGCGGCGCGGCCATCTGCGGATGGCTCATCTGCCGGTCGGCACCTGCGCCACCTTCTTCCGGCGCGAGCTGGTCGAGCAAGGCTACCTGTTCGACACGAGCTGGCGCTGTATTGGCGACGCGGTGTGGGTAGACCGTTTGCTCTCCGATGGCATTCGCATGGCGGTGCTGCCCCGGCCGATCTCGGCCTTTGCCTTTACGGGCGAGAACCTGAGCGATTCGCCGCAGTTTTCGGCGGAGCTTGCGCGGTTTCGCTCCGAGCCTGCCGCGCCGCCGGCCTGGCACACGCTGCCGCTCAAGATTCAGCATCGCTTCGAAAAGCTGCTGGCCGGAGCCTACGCGCGCCGCAGCTTGAGCACCGATCTCTACGTGCCGGGCGACGCTTCACAGCGCCGGCACTGGAATGTCGAACGGCTCGGCTGCCGGTGGGATCGTGCCGCGAAGTCTGCGTTGGCAGGCGTCTAACGCGAATCGACTTGTTGCTACCGCGCTGCGTTTGGGGGCGCCTGGGGTCGAGCAGAAGCGAGCCCCCAGCTAACCACCCCGCAAGCACCGAACGTGTTGTCCTGGAAACAAAGTTGCTGGGGGCTCGCCTATCGGCTCGACCCCAGGCACCCTTTCTCTGCCTCGAAAGGCACGAAAGCTAGTCAATGTCAGGCGTGGTCGGTGATCTGAAGCAGGCAGACGTCTGGGGCGAGTCCCTCGGCGCTGCGCCTGCGTTGGGCCGGCGCGCTCTGCTCGGTTGCCTGCTGGCGGCGCTGTTCGCGATGGCCAACGGCATTTGGGCCCTCTCGCTCGAAGAGGGCTTTACCGGCGAGGTGGAGGAAGTCGAAAGCCGCGTGAGCGACGGCAGCGCCGGACGCCGCGTGGCCTTTCTTACCCTTGGCGCGCTGGGATGCGCCGGTCTCGTGGCCAGCGGGGCTCGCTTGCAGCCGCGTGGAGGGCTCGCTCTGGCCTTGGGTGGTTTGGCGTTTTGGGCTCTGGCGAGCACCGCCTGGTCGGTCGACCCTGGCCTGACCTTGCGCCGCTTGTTCGTGTTCGCGATGTGTGCGCTGGCAGCGCTGGCCGGAGCACGCCGCTACTCGGCCGCCCAGTTGGCCTGGCTCGCGCTCTTTGCGGCCGGCGCGCATCTGCTGATCGATATCGTGGCGGCCGCGGCGCACGGCACCTTTCGCCCCTGGGAATTCGGCTTTCGCTTCGCCGGCACTCTGCATCCGAATCACGAAGCTGGACTCTGCGCGCTGCTGCTTTCGGCCGCGGCTGGGCTAGCTTGGGCGAAGCCGGCCCTGCGCAGGCAGTTGTTGGGCGCGGCGGCCGTGGCTGGCGGTCTGCTATTGCTCACCAAGTCACGGACGAATTTGGCGGCCTCGGCCGCGGCGCTCGGCGTGATGGCCTTGTTCTGCGGCGGGCGACGCTTTGTGCTCATCGCCTGCTTGGGTTTGGGCGCCGTTGTGCCGGTGGCGGCCGTGTTTCTCGACGCTGGCGACGCGCTGCAGAACTTCGAAAAGATGCTCGGCCGCTCCGACACGGCCGAAGTAACCTCGCTCACGGGTCGCCTGCCGCTCTGGCAAGACCTGACGCCCTCGATCGCCGCACGGCCGGTCACGGGGCATGGCTTTGGCGCCTTTTGGTCGCCGGAGCGAATTCTCGCGCTCGCCGACGCTCAAGGTTGGGCGATCAGCCACGCCCATTCCGATTACATCGACCTGCTGCTCGCGCTCGGCGTTCCAGGCCTGCTGTGCTACGTCGCCGTGATGTCGCTCGGACTGGCGGCCGCTCTGCGCGCCGCGCAGCGCTCGACCGCGCCCGATTCCGGCGGCTACCTGGCGATGGCGGGCTGGATCGTGTTCCTGATCGTCGGCGGACTCACCGAGCAAGTGGGCCTGCAGCCTTCGCTGCCGGTGTTCTTCGCGCTCTGCGGCCTCACGCACTTGGCCTGTCGCGCGGAAGCCGACGACGCAACTGACGCTCAGCGGTACGCCGGAGGGCTTCACCCGTGAAGGTGCTGCTCTGCCACAACTTCTATCAGCAGGCCGGCGGCGAGGACCAAGTCTTCGCCGACGAAGGCCGGCTGCTGGAATCGCGCGGCCACGAAGTCTTGCGCTACACCCTGCACAACGACGCCATCAACGGCCTCAGCCGATTATCGGCGGCGCGCAAGACCATATGGAACTCGGAAAGCGCCGCTGAGATTACCGCGCTCGTGACTCGCGAGCGGCCGAGCGTGGTCCATTTCACGAACACGTTTCCGCTGATTTCTCCTTCCGCCTACTATGCTGCCCGCCGCGGCGGCGCGGCGGTCGTGCAGTCGCTGCACAACTATCGTCTCCTCTGCCCCAACGCACTGTTTCTGCGCGACGGGAAGAATTGCGAAGACTGCTTGGGCCGTGCGTTCGCCTGGCCGAGCGTGCGGCACGCCTGCTATCGGCAGAATCGCGCCGCGACCGGCGCAATCGCGGTGATGCAGACCGTGCATCGCGCGGCTGGCACTTGGCGACTCGCGGTTGATCGCTACCTCGTTCCGACCGAGTTCGCCCGCGCGAAGTTCATCGCCGGCGGACTCCCCGCCGAGCGGCTGTGCGTGAAGCCCAATTTCATCGATCCCGACCCGGGCGCCGGCACGGGCGCGGAGCCACTGGCCCTCTTTGTGGGCCGGCTTTCGGAAGAAAAAGGGCTCGAGCCGCTGCTGCACGCCTGGCGAAACCTTGGCCATCGTCGGCTCGTGATCATGGGCGATGGCCCGCAGGCCGACCTCGCTCGCGAGGCCGCGGCCTCGCTGCCAGGCGTCGAGTGGATGGGACGCCGACCACGCGACGAAGCCGTCGCGTGGATGGGTCGAGCAACCTGCGTGATCGTGCCCTCGGTGTGCTACGAGATGTGCCCGATGGCGATCGTCGAAGCCTATGCGCGCGGTACGCCTGTGATCGCGCCAAGGCTAGGCGCCATGGCCAGCATGATCGCGCACGAGCGGACCGGCCTGCACTACGAGCCGAACGACACCGACGGACTCGCGGCGAGCGTCGATCGCTTGCTGGGCGATGCGGAACTGCAGCGTCGTCTCCGCGTCGCCGCCCGGCAGGAGTTTCTCGATCGGTATTCGGCCGATGCAAACTACCGCCGCCTGATCGATGTTTACGAGCAGGCGATCGCGCAGCGCACCGCCGGCCGCGATTCAAGAGTGTTCGATGATGGCGCGCCGCGCGCGCTCCGTGTCAGCGAGGAGTTGGGATCTTGAGTTCGACGACTGCGACCATCGCGCCGCCCCATTGGCCTCGCAAACACGACCTGCTGGGCATCGGCATCAGCGCGACGACCTATGAGGAGGCGATCGCCGCGATCATCGCCGCCGCGCGGCAGCGGCAATCCGCCGTGGTATCGCTGCACGCGGTGCATGCCGTCGTGACGGCCAGCGCCGATCCGGAGCTGCGCGAAAAGGTCAATCAGTTCGATCTGGTCGCTCCCGATGGCCAACCCGTGCGCTGGGCCCTCAACTGGCTCTATCAGGCAGGCCTAAGCGAACGAGTTTACGGGCCCGAGTTGATGCTGCGCCTGTGCGCCGCGGCCGCCGCGGCCGACGTGCCGGTCTATCTCTACGGCGGCGCCGACGAAGTCACGCCGAAACTCGTCGCAGCCCTGGAAGCGCGCGAGCCGCGGCTCCGCATCGCAGGCTACGAAGCGCCTCCCTTCCGCCCGCTCACGCCCGAGGAAGACGAAGCGGTCATGCGCCGCATCGAAGCGAGCGGCGCGGGGCTTGTGTTCATTGGCCTAGGCTGTCCGAAGCAGGACCACTTTGCCTTCGACCATCGAGATCGAGTCCGCGCCGTCCAGGTGTGCGTCGGCGCGGCCTTCGACTTCCATGCCGGCGTGAAGCGCATGGCGCCCCCCTGGATGCAGAGGCGCGGGCTCGAATGGCTGTTCCGGTTGAGCCAAGAACCGCGGCGGCTCACGGGGCGCTATTTGACGACGAACACGCTCTTCTTGGCGAAGCTTGGCGTGCAGGCAGTCGGCGGACGGCGGGCGACGCTGCCTGCGGAACCGGCCGGGCGTACGTCGCTTTAACCTTCGCAAGTCGCCACCTCGATACCGTGCCCCACGGCGTCGCAGATTCGCTCGAGCTCCGCCTCGGAGATCGCCAAGGGCGGCATGAGCACCACCACGTTGCCGAGCGGCCGCAGCAACACACCCCGCTCTCGCGCGGCGTCGCACACCCGATGTCCTCGCTTCTCGGTCCAATCGTAAGGCGTGCTCGAGGCGCGATCGCGCACCAGTTCGATGCCAGCGATCAGTCCGCGCTGTCGGACGCTGCCGACGTGAACGTGCTCAGCAATCTTGGCTAGGCGAGCCGCGAGTTGATCGGCGCGCTTGGCGACGCGCTCGAGCGTGTGTTCCTCTGTGAACACATCGAGGCTGGCGAGCGCCACCGCGGCCCCCAGCGGATTGCCGCCGTAGGTGTGGCCGTGAAAGAAGGTCTTCGATTCGTCGTATCTGCCCAAAAACGCTTGCCAGAGCTCGGTCGTCGCCAGCGTGGCCGCCATCGGCAAGTAACCGCCGGTCAGCCCTTTGGCCAGGCAAAGCAAGTCCGGCGAGACTTGCTCGTGCTCGCAGGCAAACAGCTTTCCTGTGCGCCCGAAGCCCACGGCCACCTCATCGGCCACGAGCAGCACATCGTATTTCGTCGCCAACCACCGGACGCCGGACAGGAACCCCGGCGGGTGCATCAGCATGCCCGCGGCGCACTGCACCAGCGGCTCGATGACCACGGCGGCCAATCGCTCATGGTGTGCGGCGAGCAGCCGCTCGAGTTCGACGAGGTAGTGGCTGCAAGCGTCTGTGGCGGAAACGCCCGCAGGCAGGCGATAGGCGTCTGGGGCCGGCGCGCGGATCACGTCGAAGAGCAGCGGCCGGAACATGGCGTGAAACCGCTCGACCCCGCCCACGCTGACGCTGCCCAGCGTGTCGCCATGGTAGGCGGCGTCGAACGCCAGGTAGGCCGTTTTATCGGGCCGGGGGTCGGGGCGTTGCCGCCAATACTGAAACGCCAGCTTGAGAGCCACTTCGACCGCCGTGGCCCCGTCGTCGGAGAAGAAGACGTGATTCAGCCCTGCCGGCGAGAGTTTCACTAGCCGCTGGGCGAGGCGAATCGTCGTCGGATTCGATGCCCCCAAGTTGGTCGTGTGCGCCACCTGGTCGAGCTGTGCCCGCAGCGCCGCGTCGAGCCGAGGGTGCCGGTGCCCGTGCAGGTTGCACCACAGGCTGCTCGTGCCGTCGAGATATTCCCGGCCGTCCAGGTCGACGAGGGTGCAGCCGTAAGCCCGCTCGATTACAAACGGCTCGTACTCCGCCATTTGGGTGAAGGCGTGCCACACGGTTTTCCGGTCCGCGCGGAGCAAGTTGGCGCGGTCGGCGGTGGGGTCGGGCATCGAATCAGCTCCGTATTCGGGTCTCTGGCGAGCACGCTACGGTGCCAGAGGGCCGCACGATCGTCAATTCCCGCCATTTCCCGCCCAGTGTCTGCCGGGGTCCGGCGGTTATGCGTATCATGGAAAGTGCATGCGGGAGGGGCCCAGCCGGAACTGGCCGAATCTTGCCAGCCGCGCGAGGCCCTTCTTCTGGCGGCAGTCTTCTCGAGGAATCTCGCCCATGAATCGGACCGAGGCCGTGGGGGTATTGGCAGCAGGTCGCCGGCGTTGGGCAGGGCCATGTTTACCTTGGCTGCTGGCGGCCTTCGTCTGCGCCGGCTGGGCTGATACCGCGCAGGCCCAGCTCGGGTTGAGCCGAGATGTTCCCTCGCAAACCTACTTCGCCAACCTCGACATCTTCTACGACGGCGATTACCGCAACGCGCTGAATGGCTTCAGCCGTGAGGTCGGGGGCGCCATCAAGACGGTGCAGGCACGCTGGATCGATTCGATCTGCTACTACACCATGCTGGGCGAATGCCACTACCAGATGGGGAACCTGACGCAGGCCATGGCCGCCTACAACACGGCCATGCAGGTGTATCTGGCCAATTCCAACTGGCTGATGCAGGTCGACTTCTCCCAGTCGCTCAAGCCGGGCGCAAGCGCGAACATCACCCCCTGGGGTGCGAGCAAACGACAACTTCGCGTGGCCATTTTCAATCCGAAGCTGAAGATGACCGTGGGCAGCAACAACGCCGCCCAGGTCGCCTCGCAGGGGGGCGTGTTGTCGCAGCCGCAAATCATTGCGGTGAATGCCCGCGAGATCGTGCGCTGCACCACGTTGGCTCTACGCCGTCGGCGCGAACTGCTGGGCGCCGCCTGCGAACACGATCCGCTCACCAAGAAGCTCGTTGCGACGCTGGCCGCCCGCCCGGGGCAGCGAAACAACTGGTCCGAGGCCTGGATCGACGTGCAGCTCGGCCTTGCGCACGTGTCGGAGAACAAGATTCCGCAAGCGATGCTCACGCTGCAGCGCAGCGTGGCCGCCGCGGGGCAATACGATCATCCGCTCACCTGCGTCGCTCTGCTCGAACTCGGCCGGCTGGCGCTCGAGGCCGGCGACTTTCCGGGCGCTGCCGAACTTTGCGCCGAGGCGAGTTACTCCGCTGCCCAGTTCGGTGACTATGGCGTGCTCGAAGAAGCCTTCCGCTATGGGCTGCAAGCGCACCTGCGTGGAAACGCGGCCGGCGTCTATCCGCCGCTCGTGGTCGCCACGAACTGGGCCAACAGCCAGGGCTTTCGGCAGCTCAAGGCGTCGCTGCTCGTGCTCACGGCTGAGAACCTCGCCCACCTGCGCGATCCCAATCGCGCAGGCGTGCTGCTCACGCAGGCGCGGGCAACGATGGCCCGCCGCGCCATGCTGAACGGCCGGCTGGGTGCTCGGCTCAACTTCACAACAGCGCTTGTGAACTACCAGAAGGGTGTTTCGGGGCCGGGCGATGTCGCGCTCGCCGCGGCGCTCAAATACCAGCAACAAGGCGGCTCGCACCGGCTGTTCGAGCTCACCATGGCCGATCAGTTGGCCACGCAGCAGGTGGTGACCTCGCGGGCGGCCAAGTCCCTGTATCAGATTGTGCTGCGCGAGCCGACCGCTGCCGATTGGGAGAGCGATCCGCTCGAAACGCTCAGTGTGCTGATGTCGCCGCATCCGGGACCTTACGAGCGTTGGTTCACCCTGACCGTGGATCGACAGAGCGAGCTCGACGAGGCGCTCGAGATCGCCGATCGCGCTCGCCGGCATCGCTTCTTCAGCACACTGCCGCTCGGCGGCCGCGGCTTGGCGCTCGAATGGCTGCTCGCCGCGCCCGACGCCGCGCTCGACAATCCGCAGTTGCTCGAGCGCCGGAGCTTGCTCGGCCGTTATCCGGAATACGACCAACTCGCGCGCAAGGCTGAAGAGCTACGCCAAGCGATTCACGCCATTCCGCTCGACGACGAAGACCAAGCCGAAACGCGAACCAAGCTCGTGCGCGATTTGGGCGAAGTTTCGGCTACGCAGATGCTGCAACTGCGCGCGCTCTCCTTGCGCCGCGAGCCTTCGGCGTTTGTGTTTCCGCCACTGCGCAAGACGGCCGACGTGCGCAAGGCGCTCCCCGCCAAGCATGGGCTGCTCGCCTTCTTTCGCGCCGGCAGCCAACTGTATGGGTTCCTCGTCACCAAAGACCGCTCCGCGGTTTGGCTCGTTCCCTCGCCTGCAGGCGTGACCAAGCAAACAGCCGCCTTGCTGCGTGAGCTGGGGCAGTTCGACGGCAACCGCGAAGTGGAAACGGCGAAGCTCAAGGACGACGGCTGGAAGGAACTAGCCGGCAACCTGCTCGATTCGCTGATGAAGGGCTCCGGCGTCAACCTGGGGCAAAACATCGAAGAGCTCGTGATCGTGCCTGATGGGGACTTGTGGTACGTACCCTTCGAGGCTCTGCAGGTCAGCACGAAGGACGGCGCGGACCGAGAAGCGCTCCTCGACAAGATGCGCATCCGCTATGCGCCGACCGTAGGCTTGGCCGTGGCCGACGGACGCACCCGCAGCCGATCGGCGAACTTGGGCGTGGTGTTGGGCAAGCTCTTTCCGCGCGACAAGGCGGCCGTGGCGGAGAAGGCGTTCGAGGAAATCGAGAAAGAAACGCCCGAGGCCGTGGCGCTCTCGGCGCCTTGGCCCCAGCCGCTCCCGGCGCTCGGCGTGCAGCTCGACCGGCTGCTGGTGCTCGACGATCTGACGAACTTGGCCGGCGGCCCTTACGACTGGTCTCCGATCCAAGTTCCAGGCGGCCGGGGCGCCGGCTCGCTCGCCCAATGGATGTCGTTGCCGCTCGGCGGGCCGGAACTGCTCGTGCTGCCAGGCTTTCATACCGGGGCCGAAAACGGCATGAAGCGCACGAGCAGCCTGGGCGCTGGCAACGATGTCTTCCTGAGCGTCTGCGGACTGCTCGCCAGCGGCAGTCGCACGGTACTGCTCAGCCGCTGGCGGACGGGCGGCGCTTCGAGCGTGACGGCGATGGGCGAGTTCCTGCGCGATTCGACCAAGCTGGAACCTGCCGAAGCCTGGAAGAAAAGCCTGACGAACGTCCGGCAGGCTACGCTCGACGCCGCACGCGAACCACGCTTACGGCGCATGCCGGTCGGCGAAACCTTGAAGGCCGAGCATCCGTTCTTCTGGGCCGGCTATCTACTCGTCGATCCAGGCCGCGTGGGCGCTTATACGCAACCTGCCGCGGCGCCCGGAGCGAAGCCCAAGCCGCCCGCCGCGCAGCCAGCCGGCAACGGCAAGGCCGCGGCGCCGAAGCCCCCAGCGGCCGCGCCCGCTGCAGGCGCGAAGAAAGTTTCGCCCGTGACGCCGCTTGGCAACGATCCGCCCGACGCAGAAGTGAAGCCGGCCGATGAGCCCGCTGCCGAGGAACCTGCGGAGGCTGATGCGCCCAAGGCAGACGGGGCTGTCGAACCGGAAGCCGAGCCCTCGGACAGCCTCGACTCGCTTGACACACCTGTGGACAAGGAAGCGGACGTGGATGCCGACATTCCAGATTAGCGCCGGCCGTCTGTTTCGGCGCGCGATCACTTCGGCCCAGGCCTGCCCGCAACGCCTGTAGCGGTTGCGATGCTGCCGCGCATGCTGCCGGTCATTCGCGACGTGCGCGAGGGCGACCTAAAGTTCAGAGAACCTCGCGGAGAACGGCTCCGGGACAGGCGCCGGCTTCGAGCCGGAACCCTGAGATTCGTGGCCGCAGGTCGAACTGGGGAAGCACTCGATGGTCGGGTTCGTACTCGCCATCAGCGTCATCAACCTTGCGCTGGGCGCTGCGATCGCACACTATGTGCTGCCGCCCCGGCGGCCGCGCGCGCAGCCGCTGCTCCACGTCGAACCAGCGCCCGTCGCCGCTCCTGCGCCGCCTGCTGAAACACCGCCTGCCGAACCTGATAAATCAGAACCGGCCGAACCGGCGGCGCCAGAATCGCCCCAGCGCGACGTGCCTCGAGAGGCCGACGTGCCGCAAGAGTGGCTCGAGCGGCTCGAGGAAGCGCTCGTGACCGGCACGTTCATCGAGGCCGCGATTCAGGTGCTGCGCCTCGAGGTGGGCAAGTACCGCAATCGGCTGGTCGATCTCGAAAACGAACTGCGCGCGCTGGGCGATCCGCCGCCGGCCGAGGCGCTCGGCGAATGGAGCACGCAGTTGGCCGAGGTCAATCAGGCCTGGCTCGCTCAGCAATCCGAGGCGGCCGGGCACCTGCGCGATCGTCAGACCGATCTCGCCGAGGGGGGCGGTCTGGCCAGGGAACTCGAAACGACTCTGCTCATGCAGCAGGCCCAGATCGAGTCGACGCTCAATAATCTGCGGCAAATCCCGCTCGCGGGCGACTCGTCGGCCGCTCGCCGGAAGTTGCTCGAAGAGTTGCGCCGGTTGCTCGACCTGGCCCACGCGCTGCGGGATCAGATGCATGCCTCGCTGGCCAGCGTGCTCGATAATGAAAACAGTCTGGCCGGCTGCGACCCGCGGCTGCTTGTCGACGGACTGACGACCTTTCGTAGCCGCGCCGGCTTGGCCGCGATGATGACCGAGTGGCTCGAGGCCGATCCCGGCCGCACGCGGCTGAGCAGCGCCGCGCTGTTGGATCTCGACCGCTTTGGCCGCCTCAACGAGAAGCACGGCGTCACCGTGTCCGACGAGTTGCTGCGCACGGTGGCTGAACTGCTCGAAAGCCACGTGCGGCGCGATCGCGGCTTTGACGTGCTGGCCCGCTACAGCGGACAGCAGTTCCTGTTGTTCTTTGGCGACACCGGTCCCCGGCAAGCCACGGCCGCCTGCGAGCGGTTTCGCCAGGCGGTGGAAGGCACGACCTTCGAAACCGGCGACGACGTGATCGAGTTGACGGCGTCGGCCGGCATTGCCGAATTCAAAGCGCAGGAGAAGCCGGAGGAGTTGTTCCGCCGGCTGGCCGATTGCCTGTCTGCCGCGAAAGCGGCCGGGCGGAATCGGAGCTTCTTGGACGAAGGGGCCGGGCCGGCATCGGTCGATTCGCCGGAGTTCGCCGTCAAGCGGCGCGCAGTGCGCCTGCGGGGCTAGCTCAGCCGCAGCCGCGGCCGCGGCCCGCTTCCGCGCTTCTCCTGGCCGAAAGGCCTCTTGCAATCGACGCAGGCCGCATAGCCGATCCCGCATCCCTAGGGGCGCGTACCCCGTGCCAACTGCTGAGCTAGGTTTGTGTTGAGGGGCCTCGAGAGAGATGAAGAATGCGCCGCAGCCTACTGTGGCCAGCTCTGAGCGCCCCGTCCGAGCATGCGCTGATCGTTGGCCGGAGTCTGCACTGATGCCGGAGTTGCCGCTTCTCTCGCTCGTGACCTTCAGTCCCCAGGCGGTCCAGCGCGATACGTGCTTGGCGGACCTGTTGGACTTGATGGAGCGGTTCAGCTTCCATCACTTGCCGGTGATCGATGGCGAAGGGCGCGTGGTGGGCATCGTGTCGGATCGCGATGTCGTGGCCGCACTCTTGATGCATTTGGCCGCGCTCGTGCCGGTTGGGGCTGGTCCCCCGGCCACGCCCGCCCAGTTCGTCCGCAGTTGCACGGCCGGCGACATCATGTCGCTGCCGGTCTACTCCGTAGAGGAATCGGCCACGTCGCTCGGCGCGCTGCAGTTGCTGCGCGAGCGAAACCTGCACTGCCTGCCGGTCGTTCGCGACGAGCAAACGCTCACCGGCATGGTCACGAGCACCGACTTCTTACGCGCCCTGTGCCAAGACAGTTGGTCGTGTGGGCAAGACCTGGTCTCGCGGCACATGGTGGGCTGTGGCCTACAGGTCGATGTGACGACATCGCCCCATGTGGCCGCGCAGCTCATGGACGAATTCGAACTCCGGTGCCTAGTGGTGACGAGCGTGGGGCGGCCGGTCGGCGTGGTGGCGCAGCGGGCGCTGCGCGGCTACATTCGCCGCCTCTGGCAACTCGAATCGCAGGGCGTGACCGATCCGTTTCTCGGCGGCGGCGACCTGGCCGAAACCGTTGGACAACTTATCGATCCGCTGGCCGAAGCCGTCGGCCCGGGCGACTCGCTGCAGACCGCGGGCTGCCGAATGCTGCAACTCGGCCTGCAGGTGCTGCCGGTGATGGACCACCGTAGCCAGCTCGTGGGGCTCATCCGCGAAGAAGAGCTGCTGTCTGCCCTGGCGGCGGAGTTGGCCTAGCCCTCGGCGCCGACCCGCCTATCTTCGTGGCACAGGCTTCCAGCCTGTGAGCGCAGGCGCGGGGGCACCATCGTTCTGCCTGATTGCCGGCGAAGTGCCGCAAGCCGCCGCTTCAAGCGCTCGCGGGTATGCCGTATCCTCTTAGCATTCCCTGCACAGTCGCAGCGCCTTCGTCTCCCTTCCGGTGAAAACTAGTGCCCTACCGTCCGCGTTTGCACATCGTGCTTCACGAGCCTGAGATTCCCTACAACGCCGGCAACATTGGCCGCACGTGCGTGGCGGTGGCGGCCAAGTTGTGGATGGTGCGGCCGCTGGGCTTCAGCGTCGACGACTACTACGTCCGCCGCGCCGGGCTCGACTATTGGGAGCTGCTCGAGTGGGAAGTCTGCGACGATTGGCCCGCGCTCGTCGAGCGGCTGTCCGGAGCGCGGATGTGGTTCTTCTCGAAAACGGGCACGCGCAGCTACGCCGACGCCCAATACCGCGAAGGCGACGCCTTGGTCTATGGCAGCGAAAGCAAGGGGCTGCCGAAGGATCTGCTGCAGGCCAACGCCGAGCAGGTCCTTCGCATGCCAATGCGGCCCGAAGTGCGCAGTTTGAACTTATCGAACACGGCCGCGATTGCCGCCTACGAGGCGCTTCGCCAAGGGGCGTTTTCGCTCGACGACTAGGTCCCCCCGTCCACTCAGGCGACTGGGCGGCGGAAGTGTTGGTAGGCAAGGATCACTTCATAGAGATCCGTCGAGATCGTGATCTCTTCTTGCTCGAAGTCGGTGAGCCAGGTCCGTTGGCTACGGACGGCGTCGGCCAGGAGCGGCAGCACTTCTCCCAAGGGAACGGACACGGTTTCGTTCGACTCCGAACGAGAAACCGAAGCTGTCGCGGTCGCCTGGGGACCGTGATACACGCGCAGACGGCTGCGGACCATGCGGCGCTTTCCTTACGCGGTGATGGGCGGCCAGCACTCGTTGCCTGGCGGAAGCTGGTCGCTTCCTCAGGTCCGTAGGGCAGCCTTGCCCGATGTCCTTCGCAGCATCAAATATCGACCGATCCGCGCGGACGGGTTTGGCCAAAGACTCACAAATTTCCGGCGATCGCCATCGGCCGCGCCTACAGCGGTCCTGCCGATATCGCTCAGATTCCCGAAGCTGCCGACGGCAACACGGCGCAGCTTGCCCTGTTTCACCACTACGACAAGCTGGCCTTGTTGCGAAAAGGGGGGTGCGCTTATCGTTCGCCGCCTCTGGAATCCTGCCCCCTCGTTGGGCCGCCCTCGCTTCACGGATGAACGCTATCCCACCCCGGCAAACTGCGATCGCAACCGCTCGGCCGTCGCCGGCTGTGAAATGCCGCTGCGCGCTGTTGCTCGTGCTGCTGAGCACGGCCGGCGTCGGCTGCGCGTCAGCCGAGTGGGTCACCGTGCGTTCGGCGCCCAAGAACCCTCTCACCGAGCGGCTGATGCTGCTTTCGAGCGGAGGGCCGCAGCCCACCGACCGCACGCAATTGATCCTGCGGCGCTACGACCTCGACAAGCTCTTTCAAAAATCGCCCAACGAGGCGCTGGCCAAGCTGCAAGAAGTCATTCAGCAGGAGCCGACCGCCGACCGCATTTATGCCTATGCCGAGCTCGCCTATCTCACGGCGGTGCAAAAGCAGGCGCACGGCGACGAAGGCTGCCTGGACCTCTATATCGCATCGGTCTGCCATTCGTATGTCTATCTGTTCGACGACCGATTCGGGCAGTATCGCAACCCCTATGATCCCCAGTTCCGTGGCGCCTGCGATCTTTACAACACGTCGCTCGAAAGCGCGTTGCGGATCGTGCGCAAGCATCAGGACCTGCGGGTAGGCGAAGCGCATGTGATCGAGTCGCCCACGCAAACGCTGCGCGTGAACGTAGTGTCGCGGCTGCGTGATTGGCGGAGCGAGGACATCGAGCGGTTCGAGTTCGTCTCCGACTTCGAGGTCCACGGGCTCAAGAACCTGTATCACACCTATGGCCTGGGCGTGCCGCTGATCGCGGTGCGGAAGAAGCCGGCCAACCCCGGCCCGGCTGATCGCTACTACCCGCCGGGGCTCACCTTTCCGGTCACGGCGTTCCTGCGCGTGACGCCAAGCGGCCCAGGCGGCGAACGTCAGGTGGTGCTCGAACTCTACGATCCGCTCGAAGGGTGCGACATCGTCGTCGACAATCGACTCGCGCCGCTCGAGACCGACTTTAGCACTCCGTTGGCGTACTTTCTCAATAGCCCGTCGTTCAAAGAGATCGACCTGACCACTACGGGGCTGCTCAACCCCGGCTCCGAGCGGGTTATGGCCACGCGCGGGCTCTACATGCTCGAGCCCTATCAGCCCGGCAAGATCCCCGTGCTGATGGTCCACGGCCTCTGGTCGTCTCCGCTCACGTGGATGGAAATGTTCAACGACCTGCGGTACACGCGCGAGCTGCGCAACCGCTACCAATTCTGGTTCTACATGTACCCCACGGGGCAACCGTTCTGGCAAACGGCCACGCAGCTTCGCGAGGATCTGGCGCAAGCCCGCGCGATTGTTGATCCCGAGCGGCGCGATGTGGCGCTCGATCAGATGGTTCTCGTGGGGCACAGCATGGGCGGACTCGTGTCACGCTGGCAAACGCTCGAGAGCCAAGACAACTTCTGGCATCTCGTGAGCAAGAATCGGCTCGACGACCTGAAGGCCAAGCCGGAGCTGAAAGACGGCCTGGCGCGGACCTTCTACTTCCACCCCAACCCGTCGATCAAGCGCGTGATCACGATCGCCACGCCCAACCGGGGCAGCGACTTTTCGAACAGCGCCACGCGCTGGCTGGGGCAACGGCTGATCACGCTCCCGAAGATGTTCGACGTGGCCGAGCAGAGCTTGCTGAAAGACAATCCGAACTACTTCCTCAAGCCGAACCTGTTCGACGTGCCGACGAGCATCGACAGCCTCGCGCCTGATTCGCCGATCTTGGAAACGATGCTCGCGTCGCAACATGCTCCCTGGGTCACCTACCACAACATCGTGGGCGTGGTGCCCAACGAAGGCATCTTCGGCCGCGTGGCGAAGGGAACCGACGGAGTCGTCTCCGACGGCAGTGCCCACGTGGAAGACGCGGTGTCGGAAATCACCGTGGCGGCCGACCACGTGAACGTCCATCGGCACCCGCTCTCGGTGCTCGAGGTCCGCCGCATTCTCTTGGAACACGCCGGGCAGCTCGAGAACTCCGGCGTGCTCCCGCCTGCGTACATTCCGGCGGCCAACCGGACGCCCTTTGCCCCGCCGCCCGTGCCGATGGCCGCCGCACCGGCTACGCAGCGGTAGCAGAGGCTCGCGACTAGCCCCGTCAGGCACTGCATCGAGCGTGCTCCAAACTCAGGCGCTATTGCCAAACGATCCGCAGCACCGCCATGTAGAGACTGGCCATGAGCATGGTCATGAACAGTTCACCAAACTGAAAGTGGAACGGCTTGATCGGGCGCCGTTTGGCGAAGCCCATCAGGACGGCGAGAGCGCTCAGTTGGCTCACGAACGCCGGTAGATAGGTTCTATCGACAAAGGCACGCAGGGCGAACGAGTTGTCAGCCCACCAGACCCGAGGCAGATGGTAGTAGGTGCCGTCGAGATTGGGCAGCAAGGAGGCCAGGAGGGCAAAGGTTAGCGGCGCCATACAGCCCACCAACACGAGAATTCGTAGTGAGCGATGGGTAGCGAGATAGCCCTCGAGAATCGCAGGCAGGATTAAGCCTGCGGCCGAGATGGCAAGCGTGCCGTAGCCGGCGGCGGCCGACGTCGCGATGTAGACCGGGCCGTCTCGATACGCGAACGGCAGATCCTGATGTCTCACACCGCGAGGCGGCTCTGGCGCAATCTTCCAGGAAGGCAAGTTCGCGGAGAGCACTGCAACTAGCAGGATCGTGGTAGCGAAGACGCCAAACCACCAGAAGACCACCATCCATCGGCCCGAGGGTGGCCGCAAGTCGGGTTGATCCATTTGCTCATGCGCCGTGAATGTCGGTGAACACTCGAACCTGGAACGTCAATCGCCGCTCTTTGCCAAATCCACAAACACCACGCACGACGAATTCCCAACCGCCGCGTAGTGCCCGGTGAACTCCAGGCGGCCGCTCGGGGAGTCGACCTTGAACACGGTCACGTTGTCGGCGCGTTGGTTGCAGCAGTAGAGGAAGCGGCCGGTCGGGTCGAAGTTGAAGCTCCGCGGATAGTTGCCGCGGGTGTGCACGTCGTCGACGAAGGTCAGCGTGCCGTCGGGGCCGATGGCGAAGATGCCGATGCTGTCGTGCAGCCGATTTCCGGCGTACACGAAGCGGCCGTCGGCGGAGACCAGGATCTCCGAACAGAAGTTGCTGCCGGCGTAGCCTGCGGGCAGCGATGAGATCGTCTGCCGTGGCGTGAGTCGGCCGGCCTGCGCGTCGTAGTCGAAGAGGACGATCGTGGAGCCTTCTTCTTGGATCGAATACAGCCACCGTCCGGCGGGATGAAAGGCGAAGTGCCGGGGGCCGTCGCCGGGCGGCAAAGCGACCGCCGGCGGATCGGCCGGCGCGAGCTGTCCGCTTTGCTCGTCGAACTTCCACACGAAAATTTGGTCGAGCCCCAGGTCGACATGGAGCACGTGCCGGCCGGTCGAGTCGGCCTCGATCATGTGGGCATGCGTCCGATCGTGTCCGCTGAAGGCGAAGCTGCCTGGCGGGGCATGCGGCGCCTTGGTCGGGCCAATCTGGCCGGCGTCTTGCTTGATGCAGACCGCCTCGCTCAAGCGGCCGCCCTCGAGAATCGGCAGCACGGCGACCGACCCGCCGAAGTAGTTGGCCACGAGCAGAAATCGCCCGCCGGGATGCACGCTCACATAGGTCGGCCCCGCGCCGCCTGAGGGCACGGTGTTCAAGAGCTCGAGTTGCCCATCGGCCCGATTGACGGCGAAGGCGCTGACCGTGCCTTGGTTGTCTGGCCCGACACGATCGGTCTCATTCGCTGAGTAGAGCCGCGTCGCCGATTTGTTGAGCGCCAAGCTGCTCGGGCTCGTGCCGAGTTCGAAGATGCCCGCTGGCGTAGTAGCGCCGGTCGCGCGATCGATCTTGAGCAAGTGAATGCCGCGACCGTTGCCAGGCGGCAGATCGACCTGCGTGGGCAGCGTGTCGCGCAGCGGCGAGCTGAACGTGCCGACGTAGGCGATCAGCGGCGCGTCGGCAGCTTCTTCGTGAGCGCTCGATCGTGTTTGCGGCAGGACAGCCGTTCCGGCCAGCGCGGCGGCGGCTTTGAGCAAGGCACGGCGGGAAGCGGTGAACTCGGGCATGCGAAAGGCTCAGGCGGCGGCTCTTGTTGACTGCAAAACCATTCTCGCAGGCTGCAGAACGGCCTGCCAGACACAGACTGGAAGCCTGTGCCACGAGGACGTGCATAGTTTCCAAGTGGCACAGGTTTCCAGCCTGTGTGTGCCAGTCTACGTGGCACAGGCTTCTAGCCTGTGTGCTTGTCGCCGTGAAGTGACCTCTTAGCCGACCCTCCATTGGTCCGTACAGCGGACCCTACGAGCGGCGCGTTTCGTAGTACCGCGCGAGTGCTCGCACACGGCGCACCTGAAAGCTCACCACGAACCCCAGGATCGCCAGCACGGCCACAAAGAAGTAGCGGTAGTGCGGTTGCGGGCCGGGGTCGGCGCGGAGCCATTCGAGCGATAGGTAAGCCGCGAGCGCGATCGCCGTGGTGAACCAAACGAGCCGTACCTGCGAGAACAGCCCCGAGGCGGCGATCAGCAGCGGATAGCCGGCCAACAGCGGCCCCAAGGGGCCAGGCGCCAAGCAGAGCAGCGTCGTCAGCAGCACGACATCGGCCGTCAGCCAGGCATAAGGCGCCCACGAATTCACGCCGCTGCGCCCGAGCAGCCAGCGAAACGCAACGGCGGTGGCCGCCCACACCGAGAGCACGCTCAGGTTCGTGAGGTGGTAGCGCAAGTTCTCGCCGCCGGCAAACCAGATGATCTGCACGACCGCGGCGGCGAGCGCCAACCCGCCCAATCGCATGGCGAGCGCCGGCTCGCGCCGCGACCAGCGCCGCAGCCGATGCCACCAGCGCGAGGGGCGCGCGTCGATGCCGTCTTGCCGGAGGTGGCGCTCGAGATCGTCGGCGAGCGCCGTGGCCGTGGGATAGCGGTCGGCAGGGTTCTTTTCGATCGCCCGCAGGCAGATCCATTCGAGTTCGCGCGGAACGCGCCGCTCGAGCTTGCGCGGCAAGGTCGGCTCCCCTTCGAGCACCTGCACGAGCGTGTCGAGCGGGCTGTCCTCGCGAAAGGGGGGCCGGCCGGTGAGTGTTTCGTAGAGAATCGCTCCTAGCGAGTAAACGTCGCTCCGCTCATCGATCTCGTCGACGTGCCCCGCGGCCTGCTCGGGCGGCATGTAGTTGGGGGTGCCAATGATCGTTCCGGCGCGGGTGGCCGGCGTTTCGCCGCGCGGCACCTTGGCCAGGCCGAAGTCGCTCACGTACGCGCGCCCCGCGGCATCGAGCAAAATGTTCGCCGGCTTGAGATCGCGATGCACGAGTCCCTGAGAGTGCAAGTAGTCGACCGCCCGCGCCACGTCGGCCAGCAGCCGCGCGGCCGACTCCGGCTCGAGCGGCCCAGACCGCAGCCGCTCGGCCAGGCTTTGCCCCTCGATCAAGTCCATGGCGAAGTAGTGCTGCCCGTCGAGCTCGCCGACTTCGAGAATGCCGACGATGCCGGCGTGCCGCAGCCGCGAGGCCGCGCGGGCTTCTTCATAAAAGCGGCGCACGGCGTCGGCCGACGCGAGTTCGGCCGAAAGAATCATCTTCACCGCCACCTGCCGGCCGAGATCACTCTGCCGCGCGCGATAAACCACGCCCATCCCGCCGCGGCCCAGCTCGGCGAGCAGTTCGTAGCGGCCGAAGCTGCGCGGGAGAACGGGCCCGGTGGGTGACTCGGTTGAACGAGACGAGTTGGCAGGTTCGCCCGCAGGCCCGCCAAAGGCGGCCAGTCGTTCGAGGGCATGCAGACAATCGATGAGGCTTGACGCATCAGGCGGGAGCATACGTGAACCGCCCCCGCCCCCTTGATGGAGGTCCGCCAGCTCTTGGTCGAGTTGCTCGGCCAAGTGCTGTTCATCGAGCGGCAAAGTTTCGCGGCCCGAGTCTGCTTGATCAGCCGTCATGCGCCGGCTCCAGCGCTTGCGCCAAACTGCGCAGTGCCCGCATCCACAGCATCTGCACCGCCGGGCGGGAGCGGTTCATGCGGCGGGCCACTTCGTCGAACGGCAGCCGCTGCAGGTTGCGCAGTTGGATGACCTCTTGATAGTCGGCCGGCAGGCGGGTGAGCGCGTCGGCCACCAGAATCTCTTGCTCGCGCGCCATCACCAGTTGGCTGGGCGTGCCGAGCGAGTCGGCCGGCTCATGAATGAAGGTCGACTGCCCTGGCGGCGCAGCGGCCAGCGGCGTCTCGCGATAGGCGGCCCGCTTGGCGGTGCCGCCGTATTGCCGCACGTAGTCGGTGGCATTGTGAACGAGCAACTTCCGCAGCCAGCCGAGCCACTCTCCAGGCGTCTGCCCACGGAAGTCGCGGAAGCCTTGGTAGGCCTCGAGCATCGTCACCTGCACGAGATCCGAAGGGTCGACCTTGGCCTGCAGCCAGCTTTCGACCTGGGCGCGGGCGACCACGGCCATGTAGTTGCGGCACTTCTCGAACAGCTCGTCGCGCGCGCCGTCGTCGCCGGTGCGGGCACGCTGCAACAGTTGCACGAGAACAGAATCGTCGGCCACAGAGTGTGCTTTGGAGACGAAGGGAAGCGGTTTGGGGACGTTGAATGTGCCTGCCGACAAGTCTACCACCGGGCTCCGCCCGGCGCGCAACTTCTGGCTATTTGTCGGTTTCGGCCGCGATGGCGTTCCCTGAGCCCGCGCAGGGAAATACCGCCCAATCGTTGCCCAAGTTTCCTAACTTGGCTTTTTGCAGCCCGGCACTTGGGCTATAACTTCGGCCCGACTTAACATAGCCCGCGGTCCAGGAGGGATCGTTGGGTGCGCTTGTTTGTCACGGATGACCCGCTCCATGAGCTCCGCTGCGCTGCTGGAGGTGTTCGATCGATTGCCTAGGGCCAGAGTTCTGGTCGTGGGCGATCTCATTCTCGATCGCTACACCTGGGGAAATGCTGAGCGGCTTAGCCCCGAGGCACCCGTTGTGGTGCTGCACGCGGGCGAGCGCGAAGACCGACTGGGAGGCGCGGCCAACGTCGCCCACATGCTGCAGGCCCTCGATGCCGAGGTACTGTGCGCGGGCGTTGTCGGCAGTGATGCCCCGGGCGCTGCGTTGCGCTCTCTGCTAAACGCTCAGCAGATCGACACTTCGGCGATCTTGACCGACGCAACACGCCCGACGACGCTCAAAGAGCGGTTCTTGGGCAAGGCGGCGGCGCGCCACTCTCAACAAATTCTCCGCGTTGACACCGAGTCGCGCGACGCGCTCGACGAGCAGCTCGAAGCCGAGCTCATCCAACGCATTCAGGCCATGCTGCCTGAGGTCGGCGCGGTGCTCGTATCGGACTACGGCAAAGGCGTTTGCTCGCCACGGTTGCTGCGGGCCGTGATCGACGGCGGCCGCGCGGCTGGCGTGCCGGTGCTGGTCGATCCGATTCGCGCTCGCGACTACGGGCCGTACCGCGGCGCGACGCTGCTAACGCCCAATCGCATCGAAGCCGAGATGGCCAGCGGCCATAAGGTGCGCGCGCCGGAGGACGCCTTTGGCGCCGCACACGACCTGACGCGGCGGCTGGGGCTCGAAGCCACCGTGGTCACGCTCGATAGCGACGGCATGGTAGTCTGCTGGGCCGACGGCCGCGAGCAGCACTTCGCCACGCGGAAACGCGCCGTCTACGACATCACCGGCGCTGGCGACATGGTGCTCGCCATGTTGGGCGCCTGCCTCGCGGGCGGGGCCGACATTGCCGACGCCGTGCGTTTGGGCAACGTAGCCGGCGGGCTCGAAGTAGAACATGTCGGCGTGGTGGCCCTCTCGCGCGAAGAAATTCGCCGCGACCTGATTCTCACGGCGCGGACCGGCGTCGGCAAGCTGGTTTCGGCCGCCGACATCGCGGGGCTCTCGGCCGCCGCACGCAGCCGCGGGCAGCGAGTGGTGTTTACCAACGGTTGCTTCGATCTGCTGCACGCCGGGCACGTGGCCGGACTGGCCGAAGCCGCCAGCCAAGGCGACCGGCTCGTTGTCGGCCTGAACAGCGATGCGAGCGTGCGACGCCTCAAGGGACCGCAGCGCCCGGTGATCGGCCAAGCCGAGCGTGCGGCGATGCTCGCGGCGCTTTCCTCGGTCGACTACGTCGTGCTCTTCGACGACGAAACGCCCTACGACCTGATTCTGCAGGTACGGCCCGATGTGCTCGTCAAAGGCGTCTCGTACGCCAACAAGCGGATCGCCGGGCAGGAGTTCGTCGAATCGTACGGCGGCCGCGTGCATTTGGCCTGTGAAGTCCAAGGATGGTCGACCACGTCGCTGCTCGAGCGGCTCACCGCCACCCATCAACGCCACGCAGCTTAACGCGCAGCCATGACTCACCGCCTGACCGCATTGATTCCGTGCAAGAACGAGCGGCGCAACATCCGCGCGTGCGTTGAATCGGTGCGCGCGGTGGCCGACGAGGTGCTGATCGCCGACAGCGGCTCGACTGATGGCACGCAAGACATTGCGCGGTCGCTCGGGTGCCGGCTGATCGAGCGCGAGTGGCGCACGGCGGCCGACTTTCGCAACTGGGCGATTCCGCAATGCGAACACCCGTGGGTGCTGGCGATCGACGCCGATGAGCGATTGACGCCCGAACTCGCCACGGAAATCCGCTCACTGCTGGCCGGTGAGCCCAAGCACGACGGCTACTGGGTTTATCGCCGCAATTTCTTTCTCGGTCACGAAGTGCATGGCTGCGGTTGGAACCGCGACCGCATCATGGGCGTGTTTCGCCGCGACCTGTGCCGGTTCGCTCCGGGACGCGTGCATGAACAGCCGGTCGTCGAAGGGGGCAACGTCGGCGCGCTCGAGGGCAAGTATCTGCACTACACGTATTGGACGCTCGAGCAGTACCTGGAGAAGCTCGACCGCTACTCGGCCTGGGCAGCCCAAGACCTGCACGGCCGCGGCCGGCGAGCGCGGTTTACTGACATGAGCCTGCGGCCCGCCCTGTCGTTTGCCCGCGACTATCTTGGCCGCGGCGGCATTCTGGAAGGGAAGCAGGGGCTGGTGATCAGCTTGCTCAATAGCTACGCCGTGCTGGTGAAGTACGCCAAGTTATGGGCGCTCGAGCGTGCTCATGCTCAGCCCGACCCTGAAGCGGAGCACGCGGCAAAGCAATTGCGTCGAGCCGCTTAGCCACACCGAATCAAACGACGGACGAGGACGACCTCTTCATGCCCAACGCCGCCCTTCGCATTCATCAGGCACAGCCGACGCTGTCGCGCATCGCGGCCGACGTGCAGCTCGGGCCGAACGTGAAGATCTACGACTTCGTCAATCTCTACGGCTGCGTGATCGGTGAAGAAACAAAGATCGGCGCGTTCGTTGAGATTCAGAAGAATGCCCGCATCGGCGCTCGCTGCAAAATCAGCTCGCACACCTTTGTGTGTGAAGGGGTGACGATCGAAGACGAGTGCTTCGTCGGCCACCATGTGTGCTTCATCAACGATCGCTTTCCGCGTGCCACCGCGGGACAGGGGCAACTGCAGACCGAGGCCGACTGGCAGGTTGTGCCCACGCACGTGGGCCGCGGCGCATCGATCGGCTCGGGCGCGGTGATTCTTTGTGGCATCAAGATCGGCGCTGGCGCCACCATCGGCGCGGGGGCCGTCGTCACCAAGGACGTGGCGCCTGGAGCCATTGTCGCGGGCGTCCCGGCTCGCTTGCTTCGCTTCCATGAAGGGACGGCCGCATGAAGGTTCCATTCGTCGATCTCTCCCGACAGCACGCCGAAATCCGCAGCGAGTTGGATGCGGCCGTCGAGACCGTGGTCTCCGGCAGCCAGTTCATTCTCGGCCCGGCCGTCGAGCGGTTCGAAGCCAGTTTCGCGCGCTACCTAGGCGTGCCGAACTGTATTGGCGTGAACAATGGCACCTCGGCCTTGCACCTGGCGCTGCTGGCCTGCGGGATCGGCCCCGAAGATGAAGTGATCACGACGCCGCTCTCGTGGATCAGCACCACCTGGGCGATCTCTTACGCCGGCGCGAAGCCGGTGTTCGTCGATGTCGATCCGCACACCATGGCCCTCGATCCGGCCTGCGTGGAGGCAGCGATCACCCCGAACACCAAGGCGATTCTGCCGGTTCACCTGTATGGTCAATCGGCCGATTTGCCGGCCCTGTCTGAACTCGCTGAGCGGCACGGTCTCTGGTTGATCGAGGACGCCGCGCAGGCTCATGGCGCGGTTTGCGACGGCCGCCGCATCGGCGCGTGGGGCGACCTGGCTTGCTTCAGCTTCTACCCTGGTAAGAACCTGGGCACGTGGGGCGAAGGGGGCGCGGTTGTCACGGGCGATCCGCGCATGGCGGAGCGGATTCGCTGCCTTCGCGATCACGCCCAGCGCACGCGGCACGAACACGTGGCCGTCGGCTACAACTACCGGCTCGAAGGACTGCAGGGCGCGGTGCTCGACACCAAGCTGCCGAAACTCGATGCCTGGAATCAGCAGCGCCGTGACGCGGCGATGCAGTATCTCGAGCTGCTGGGACCGCGGGCCGATCTGCTGCTGCCTTCGGCTGGCGACCCGCTGTCGCACGTCTGGCATCTGTTCGTCGTACAGGTGGCCAGCGCCGCGCGAGACGCCGTTCGACGCCAGCTCGACGCCGCAGGCGTGGCTTCGGCCATCCACTATCCGACTCTGATCCCGTTCCAGCCGGTCTACCAGCCGCTCGGCTATCAGGCGGGCGACTTCCCCGTAGCCGAGTCTGTGGCCGACCGCTGCCTGTCGCTACCGATGTTTCCCGGCATCACTTCGGCCGAGGTCGACTTCGTTGCGGCGGCGCTGCAAACGGCTCTCGAAACGGTGGAAGAGGCCGAGCCGATCCTGCCGCTGCGGGCAAGCAGCAACGTTCGTTCTCCGCTCCGCCGCGCATCGTAAGCACGAGCCCACGACATGATTGACCAAGCGAACTACGACGCCGCGACCGCTCTGGCTCTGCCGCCGCAGCGGCTGCGCTCGGCCAACGAGACGGTGGGCATCGCCGTGATTGGCTGCGGCTATTGGGGCCCGAACCTGATTCGCAACTTCTCGGCCGCCGCCGGCTGCCGCGTGGCGCGCGTCTGCGACGGCGATGCGGCCCGCCTGGAAAAGGCGCGGCCCCTTTGCCCGACTGCCGTGCCGACGGCGAGCTTCGATGACGTTTTGGCCGATCCGGCGGTCGACGCCGTGGCCATCGCCACTCCGGTGCGCACCCACGCTCCGCTGGCCCAGGCAGCGCTCGAAGCCGGCAAGCATGTGCTGGTCGAAAAGCCGCTCGCGCTTTCTTCGGCCGAAGGCGAAGCGCTGGTTCGCCTCGCGGACGAACGCGGCCTGACGCTGATGGTCGACCACACGTTTCTTTATAGCCCGGCGGTCAACAAGATCCGCGAGCTGGTGGTCAGCGGCGAGTTGGGCGACTTGTATTTCATCGACAGCGTGCGGATCAACCTGGGGCTGTTTCAGAACGACGTGAACGTGCTCTGGGACCTTGCGCCACACGACCTGTCGATCGTCGACTACTTGGTCGGTCGCGAGCCGCGCAGCCTGTCGGCAATCGGCGCGTCGCACACCGCCAGTGGGCTCGAGGACGTGGCCTACCTGAATCTCGATTTCGGCGGCGGGCTGATCGCCACGTTCCATGTGAACTGGATGAGCCCCACCAAAATTCGCCATCTCATCGTGGGCGGCAGCCGGAAGAGCTTGGTCTACAACCAGCTCGACCCCGCGGAGCCGATTAAGGTGTACGACCGCGGCTTCGAAGTGCGCGACGCCGAGAGCCGCCGTGGGGCGCTGGTCAGCTATCGGCTGGGCGACGTGTGGTCGCCGCACCTGGCTCAAACGGAACCGCTGAGCACGATGGCGCAGCACTTCCTCGAATGCATTCGCACGAGGCAGACGCCCCGCTCCGACGGTCAGGCCGGCACGCGCGTGGTGCGCGTGCTCGAAGCCGCCCAGTGCAGCATCCGCGCCCAGGGCGGCCGCATCACCCTTTAGCCACGACGATTCCGCTCGCCAACGGGATGATCGCTTGAACCCTCAACTCGCCAAACTCGATACGCCGCCGCCAGCGACAGACATTCGTCGGTTGCTGGTGATGCGCAACGACCGCCTGGGCGACATGGTGATGACGCTGCCGGCGCTCGAGGCCGCCCATCAGGCACTGCCTAACGCGCGGCTCACGGTGCTCGCGAGCGAAGCCACGGCGGCAATCCTGCAGGGGAACCCAGCAGTCGACGAGGTGCTGCTCGATCGTCCGGAGCAAACCGCCCGCGAGTTGGGCCGCCGCTTGGCCCGGCATCGCTTCGACGCCGCGCTCGTGATCGCCGCCAACAGCCGCAATGCCTGGGGCGCGTGGTGGGCCCGAATTCCCACGCGGGTATGCTGGGCCTATGGTCTCACCGGCTTCTTGCTTGGCGAGCCCCGGCTCTTTTTGCATCGCAGCCGGCCGCCGGTGCATGAATCAGAGTTTGCGTTGGCGTTTGTGCGCCGCTTGGGGCTGCATGTCCCTTCGCGATTGCCGACGCCCCGGCTGCCGGTCGACATGATGCTGCGGAGCCGGATTGCCCGCAAGCTGCAGGCTCGACTGGGCGTGCATCGGCCGCTGTTTGCCATCAACCCTGGCAGCCGACAGAGCTCGTTCAATTGGCCGATCGAACACTATGCCCGCCTGGCGACGCGGCTCGCGGAACATGGCCGCGTGGTCGTCACCGGGCATCGCTCGGAGAAGCCGCTGCTCGACAAGATGGAGCAGCTCGTGCCGCCCAGCAAGCGGCCAAGCGTGGCCTTCTTCTCGGAGTTCGGCCTGCTGGAACTGGTGGCCGCGCTCGATCTGGCCGACGTGCTGACCGTGTCGTCGACCGGGCCAATGCACCTTGCCGGCGCGGTGGGCACGCCGGTGGTGGCGCTCTTCAGTTGCCACCCAGCCCAATCGCCGTCGAAGTGGGCGCCGTTCGGCGAGGGGCACACGATCCTCGTAGCGCCAGGCGAGCCGGGCGAAATCCCTGTCGGTCCCGAGCACATGACGCGGATCGACGTGGAAGACGTCATCACGGCCAATCTGCAGGCTGTGAACGTCATGCGGCGGCGGTTGATCGCGTAAGTCGGAACTTGCTAGGTTCCCGGACCTCACCGCACGGCATGGCGGTCTTAGAGGCCGTCGGCCACCGACACGTTTTCTTGGTCTTCCGCCTCGTCGAAAACCTCTTCGATGAACTCCAGGTCTTCGTCTGACATCGTCAGGCTCTGGCGGTACTGGAGCGCTGCGGGATCGGCCGTGTATTCGACATCGCCGTGGTTGGCGACGACGACCTGGCGAATCGACTCGATGTCGGCGCGGAAAAACTCCTTGCGCGGGTTGGTCTTGTTCACCTGCTGACGATGCAAGGCCTTGTGCAGCGCTAGTTCGAGCGCCGGGGCGTCGTCGCAGGAGATCATCATGTGGACATCGAACGGGAAGGGAACCGATGCATCGCCCAGTTCGCGCACGCGATCGTGCGGCTCGAGCCGGCGGGTCATGCCGACCTTGAAGACCCCTTCGCCGAACGAGCCGATGTTGGAGATTACGTAGACGTAGCCGGCCTTGGTGAGTTGGGCCTGAGAAACGGCGCGCTGCGTGCGGGCTTCGGCTTCGGCAAGCTGGGCGCGGAGCCTTTCGACCTCGGCCGAGTGTTCGCCGGCCGCCCGCGCGAGCGCTTCGGCCAGTGCTGATTGAACAGCCTCCTGCTCGCGTTCACGCTGCTTGAGTTCGCGTTCGACTTCGCGCTCGCGCTGCTGCTCTTCGCGGATTTGCGCCTTGATGCGTGCCTGCTCTTCGCGTTCGAAGGCCACGCGAACAGCCCGTTCGAAATCCAACTTGAGTTCGGCGACGAGCGAGCTTTCTTCCGCTTCCGTCACTGGAAGGCCGGCGTCGCGGCAGCGGCGAACTACATCGAGCAGCCGCTGCTTGCAAGCGGCGTAATTGTTGGCGTTGAGCGAAGCGCCGATCCATTTGACGCTGTCTTTCAGGTAACGGCCGCCGAGGTCGTCGATTCTCTCCGTCAAGGTATTGTGTCGGACTAGCTCGTTTTGGCCGTCCATGCGGAGCTTGCGGATTGAAAGGTCGAGGGCGAGCATGTCCCGCTTGAGAATTTTGTTCTCATTGCGAAGGTCTTCGTACGAGGTGACCTGTGAACGAAACGATGATAACTGCCGGTGCAAGTCGGTTCGCTCCAGGTCGCTTTTCGCCTGAAGCTCCAGTTGTCGAGCAGCCAACTTGGCTTCTTCGATGTCAACGTGGGTCCGCAGATCTTCCCAAGCCGCCTGCATCCGCTTCCCCTCGCTGTCGACATGCACGCGAAACACACGCTGCTCTTCGGCGATCTCGGCCTCAGCGGTTCGCCGACGCTCCGCGACGGCCGCTTCTTCCGCTTGCGCTTGCGCACGCAATTCGTCCCAGCCGGTTGCGAGCTCCTTTGCTTCCGCGTCCCAGCGCGCCTGTATGGTGTCTCGCTGGGTATCGAACTGTCTGGCCTGCAACTCCGACTTTTTCTGCAACTCCTCCAAATCCGTTCGAAGTGATGCTCGCACCTCTTCAAGCTGGTCCCGGTCTCGCTCTAATGCTTCTTCTGAGTCGCGAATCCAAGCGCATTGCTGCGCTACTTCTCGATGCCTTGCCGCTGTTCGCCGCCTTGAATGGTCGAGGATGACAAACAAGCAGAGCCCGCCCCCTACGAATGCGGCCAATCCGATCAGAACGTAGTCCATCGAACGCCCCTATGCTGTGGCCACTGGGCAGTCATGGGTCCAAACAAAGACTACGAGGCCTTCGCAGCGCGCGCAGTGCGCAAATGATAGTAGGTTGCCTCTGGGAGCAATCCGTACTTGGCCGCAGGCGGAGCATTTTGCCTGCACTGGCATCTGTAGAGTGGTGCGAAGTTCGATCTCGGATTCGATGTCATCCGAATCACGCCTCACCAGACCGGTTGTCTCCCATACAGCCACAAGTCCTTGAATCCTCGCGCTGTCCTTAGCGAATGTTTCGCGAAGGCGCTTCTCTGACATCCCAGGGACTGCTTCAAGGAACGCATACACTCGGTGCGCCTCCCACATCCTGGCCCGCGCTTCCGCCAGCTTGCCGGCCAAGTCGGCGCTGGCCTGCTTGTCGATTCGGCGCTGCTCTTTGAGCAGCGCCGCCAGCTTATCGAGCGCCTCGAAGTGGAACAGCGGCGGCGCGAGTTCGAGCACCAAGTCGATGCACTCCAGGCTATCAAACTCGTGGTCCTGATACTTCTGCGCATAGCGCATCATGAAGTCGACGTGAACCCAGCATTGCATGGCCAAGTCGATCGCCCGGTCGTACTGCCCCGCCTTCTTGGCCTCACGGGCCTGGAGTATGAGAGCCTGATAAGACTCGTAGGCGACTTCGAGTTCTACTTTCTTGGCCACGGGAAGCCCACAGTTTGCGGACGGAACAGAGAAACGAGCCCCCCCTATAGTGGCAATCGGTGTAGTCGAATGCAATCATTTGTGAATGCCGTGCCTCGAATCAGGAAGCAGAGTGGAGCGATTTCCACTCCCGATCCTTTACGCCGCCTAACTCGAACTTTTCTCGAGGCTGTTGGAGAGGACCATGGACAAAACTGTCACTTCAGAGTCCGCGCAAGCGCAATGGCAAGATCTCTTGAATCTCGTCGCGCAAGGGCATCGAGTCACGATCACCGTCGACGGGCGAGCTGTGGCGACACTGGGGGCGCCCCTCCACGAGCGGGCTGACGCGATTCAAGCAATCGAGGCGCTGCGTGCCGAGCGGGCAGGAAAAAACCTGGGCGGCATCCCGATTGACCAACTCCGTCCGGAAGGGCGGCGATGGTAAATGCCGCCTGGGCACGGGGCACTGGGCCTTGTTGGCGCTTTTGGGTGTTGCGCGTCGGCCAGACTTGTCCCCGCAAGCTGAAGGCTTGCCAGAATGTAGCCGGGGGTCGGCCGCGTGAGCGGCCTACCCCCGGAATTCGGCCGATGTTGTTTTGCATCCTGGAGGGATGCCAGACGATGACCGCGATTCGGTTCTGCCACCCCTCCAGGGTAGAGAACGCGTGGCTGCGAAGATACCGGGGGTAGCGGCTGAACGCCGCGACCCCCGGCTACTTTCTGGCAACCCGCTGGGTTGCAATGCGCGGTTCAACGCGCCCCAGCAACTACGTCCCGCCGTGAATGCGAAAGCGGTAATTCAGAACCGGCCCTTACGCGTCCGTCACACACCCTTCCGAAGCCGAGCTCACCAGCTTCACGTACTTGTAGAGCACGCCGGAGTTCACCTTGAGCGGCGGGGCCTTCCACTTGGCTTTGCGGGCGGCCATTTCGGTATCGGTCACTTCGACTTCGATCAGGTTCTTGTCGGAGTCGATCGTGATGCGGTCGCCGTTTTGCACGAGTGCGATCGGGCCGCCGGTTTGCGCCTCAGGCGTGACGTGGCCCACGATGAAACCGTGGGAGCCGCCGGAGAAGCGGCCGTCAGTGAGCAAGGCCACGTCTTTGCCGAGGCCCGCGCCCATGATGGCCGAGGTCGGCGTCAGCATTTCCGGCATGCCGGGGCCGCCTTGGGGGCCTTCGTAGCGAATGATCACTACGTCTCCCTTGGCGATCTCCTTGCGCTCGAGCGCGTGCAGCATGTCCTCTTCCGAGTCATACACCTTGGCCGGACCGCTGAAGCGGTTGCCTTCCTTGCCGGTAATCTTGGCCACCGCCCCTTCGGGCGCCAGGTTCCCCTTGAGGATCTGAATGTGCCCCGTCGGCTTGATCGGCTTGTCGAGCGTGGTGATGACTTCTTGGCCTGGCTTGAGCCCCGGCACGTCCTTCAGGTTTTCGCCCAGCGTCTTGCCGGTGCAAGTGAGGCAATCGCCATTGAGCAGCTTTTGTTCGAGCAGATACTTCATCACGGCGGGCGTTCCGCCCACCGCGTGCAGGTCTTCTTGCACGAAGCGGCCGCTAGGCTTCAGGTCGGCGATGAAGGGGACGCGGTTGCTCACGGCTTGGAAGTCGTCGATCGTGAGCTTCACGCCCACGGCCTTGGCCATGGCGATCAGATGGAGCACGGCGTTGGTCGAGCCGCCGAGCGCCATGACCACGACCATCGCGTTCTCGAAGGCGGCGCGGGTCATGATGTCGCGGGGCTTGATGTCGCGCTCGAGCAGCACGCGGATCGCCGCGCCCGCGCGATAACACTCGTCGAGCTTGTCGGGGTCTTCGGCCGGAATCGAGCCGCTATAGGGCAGGCTCATACCCAGGGCCTCGATGGCGCTGGCCATGGTGTTGGCCGTATACATGCCGCCGCAGGCGCCGGCGCCAGGGCAGGCGTGGCGGACCACGTCTTGGCGGGCTTCCTCGTCGAGCGTGCCGGCCAGGTACTCGCCGTAGCTCTGGAAGGCCGACACGATGTCGAGCTTGGCGCCCGTCTTCGAGCAGCCGGCGCGAATCGTTCCGCCATAGACCATGATCGACGGGCGATTCAAGCGTCCCATCGCCATGATGCAGCCCGGCATGTTCTTGTCGCAGCCGGGGAGCGCGATGAGGGCGTCGTACCACTGGCCGCCCATCACGGTTTCCATCGAGTCGGCGATCAGATCGCGCGAGGGGAGCGAAAAGCTCATGCCCTCGGTGCCCATCGAGATGCCGTCGCTGACGCCCACGGTGTTGAACCGCATGCCCACCAAACCTGCGGCGACCACGCCGGCCTTGACTTTGGCGGCCAGGTCCAACAGGTGCATGTTGCAGGTGTTGCCTTCGTACCAAACGCTGGCGATGCCGACCTGAGCCTTTTGCAGGTCTTCCTGCGAAAGGCCGGTGCCGATGAGCATGGCCTGGCTCGCGCCTTGGCTTTTGGGCTGGGTGATGTGGGCGCTGTACTTGTTGAGCATGCGTAGGTGGGAAATGAGGAGAGTCTGAGTTTGGGTGGCTGGGGTCGAGCCGTGTAGGCGAGCCCCCAGCGTGCCTATGACTTGAACCGGCTTCTTTGGCGAATCAACCGTGGTTGGGCTGGGGGCGAGCGACCGCTCGACCCCAGGCACCCGGCGGCCGCGCAAGGAAACGATGCGGGCGGCTAACCGTTAGTTGTAATGATAGTGGTAGTGATAGTGAACCGAGCGGTGTTCGTGGTGCTCGGTGCGATGTTCTTCCTTGTGCTCGCCGCGATGATAGTAGTGATAGTGGTAATGCACTTCGCGGTCGTCGTGGTGTTCGGCCGGATGCTCGGCCTGGCGATGGGCCGGCTCGTGCGACCGCTCGGCGGCCAGCAAACGGCGAAACATGCGCTCGAGCTGACGAATCTCGGCGGCGGAGAAGCTTTCCTTGGCGGGCGGTTCTTCCGCGCTCTCGCCGGCAAGCCCCCGTTGAGCAACCCGAAGCGGCGCACGATGCGAGTGCTCCACAGCGGGCGACGCGTTGGGGGCGTCAGGCAGCGCGAGGGCTAAAAGCGTCAGCAAGGTTTTCATGGTCAAAAGGCTCGCGACGGAGGGACGGGGCCGCACGGTAGGACCGAAAAGTGTACCGCGCGGTTCGCGCCACCGGCATGCACGGCAGGCGCCATCCGCAAGCCGATTTGGGGGAGAAACCGGCGAGGCCGACAAATCGAGGAGCAAGGGCCAAAGTCCGCCGGCCCGCAGATTCCGCCGAAAAGCCGGGACTATTCCTCGGCCGCCTTGCGGGCCTTTTCCATGGTCACGCGGTTGCCGGACTCATTGTATTCCACCAGCGTCATGAAGTTCCGCATGAGCATGAGGCCGCGGCCGCTGGTGCATTCCAGCCGGTCCGGATCGGTGGGGTCGGGCACGTCCTCGGGCTTGAACCCAGGGCCCTCATCGGTGATCTCGATCCAGAATCGCTCGGGCGAGAGCTTGCAGGCCACACGGACGCGCTTCGTGGCGTCGAGCCGGTTGCCGTGCTTGATGGCGTTGACCAGGGCCTCTTCCATGGCCAGCCGGACGCCAAAGATTTCGTGCTCGGTCCATTCGTGGCGCTCGAGCTGCTCGAGCACCTCTTCTTGAACGCGGCGGCCCTCGCCATGCTCGCTGGCGATCCACTGATCCGTCCACCAGTTCCAGCGTTCGTCAGACATAACGCCTAGTTCACAGACGGCCGGTCAGGGTAAAGGATTGCCCCCAAAACGGTTGCTCGGCCTCATCGGGGGCCGAACAAGCTTAGAACGCGGCCAGGGCCTGCGCCTCTTCATCCTTGATGTCGAACACCTTGTTGAGCTTGGTGATCTCGAAAACCTCGTAGATTTCCGGGCGGATGTTGCAAAGCTTGAGCTTTCCGCCGTGGGCCTTCACCTTTTTGTCCATGGTGATCAGCTTGCCCAGGGCCGCGCTCGAGAGAAAGTCGACGGCGGTGAAGTTCAGCAGGATGCTCTTGCGTCCTTCCGCCTCGACGAGGTGAAACAGTTCTTCGCCCAGCTTTTGGATGTTGGCCTCGTCGAGGATCTTACGGTCGACGAACCGTACGACCGTAACGTCTCCGACTTCCGAGACCTCCAACCGCCGGTGAACCGTCATCTTCCCGCTCCTCGCAAACAACCCCGAAAACACGACGACGCGTGACCGCTCCACACGCCGGCCGAAGCGGCCGGCCAGACCAGGAGACGGGTTCCGCCCCGAGTCGCAACTGATTCAACAATATCGTTTTGCTGCGCGGGCCTGTCAAGCTAGCAGTCGGGCGGTTACTCTTTTGGAACCAGGAGCCGCGGAGGTCGACGACTGGCGGCGGAGAAGGCAGCAGCGGAAAAGGCAGAGAATGGGCCTGCGGTCGCAATCGGGCGGCCGCACCGTCACCACGATTTTTGCACCTGGGAGTATTTCGCCGTGCCTGGCCTTCTACTTGCGCGCTGCGCGCCAGCATTTCTCATGGCGGCATTGGCCGCCGTCTGGGGCGTCGGACATGTTGCGTCGGCGACTCCGATCGACGCCAGCCAGACGCTCTCTCACAGCTTGGTTTCGAGCAAGCGGTCGATCGAGCCCTTGATCGACTACCGGTTGTTTCCCTGGCCTTACGCTTACGTTCACCAGATCGACCGCGTTGATCGCTTCACGAATACTTCGCCCGACACGGTCATGACGATCACGCAAGTCACTGCGTTGGCGATGGATCCTCAAGCATTGGGCTTCGCCGATCTAACGGCGGCGAACCGTGCCGACGTTGAAAAGGCTGCAACGGTCGCCCATCCGACCGCGTCTTTCTGGGGTGTCGACGATCTATCATTCGCGGCCCGTCGAGTGTACTGGACCTCCAACTCTGTTCGGCCGGAAGACGGAGTAGGCAAATCGTTGTCTTTCCCTCTAACGCTCGCGCCGCACGAGTCTGCACTTCTGCATTCGGTGGCCTCTACGATCGGCGTCCTGGAGGATGTGGGAGAGTTAATCATCGGTTGGGAATTCGTGGGAACGCAAACCGGCAGCACCCCTCCGCTCAGTGGCGATGTGAATCGAGATGGTCGAGTCGACCTGGACGACTTTGGCATTCTCAAGGCAAACTTCGGCGCCGCCAATGCAAACTGGTCTCACGGAGATCTCAACGGCGACGGGCGAGTTTCCCTGGACGATTTCGGGAAGTTCAAAGAGTCGTTCGGAACGTCGGCCACCGCTGTGCCAGAGCCATCTTCGGCCTTGCTGTCCGTTGGCGGCGCGCTTGTCTTGGTTGGCATCTGCATGCGAAGGCCCGTACAAAACGCGATCGTTCGACTCGAGCCTAGCGCTGACTGAGTTCGTGAACGGCGTCGACCAAGGCCCGTGCGTTGTCTGGCGCGGTCTGCTGCAACACGCCGTGGCCAAGATTGAAAATGTGCCCCGGCCGTCCAGCCGCTTGCTCGAGCACGCGCGCGGCCTGCCGCCGAATCTCCTCGCGATCGGCGAGGAGCACCGTGGGGTCGAGGTTGCCTTGCACCGCCCGGTCGTGCCCCACGACTCGCCAAGCGTCAGACAGGTCGATCCGCCAGTCGACGCCGATGACGTGCCCGCCGGCCTCGGCCATCAGCGGCAGCAGTGCCGGATTGCCGGTGCCGAAATGAATCACCGGGGTGCCGGGGGTGAGCCCAGCGATCAGAGTCTGCGTATGGGGCAAGACGAACCGCCGGTAGTCTTCGGTCCCTAGGCAGCCGACCCAACTGTCGAAGATTTGCACGGCTTGCGCGCCGGCGGCGATCTGAGCGTTCAGATAGCGCGTGATACTGCGCACGAGGCGGCCGAGCAGCGCGTTCCACGCGCCCGCGTCTCGGTACATCAGCGTCTTGGTGTGGAGAAAGTTTCGGCTGCTGCCCCCTTCGATGGCATAGCTGGCCAAAGTGAAGGGAGCGCCGGCGAAGCCGATCAGCGGAATCTTGCCGGGCAGGCCGGCGCGTGTTTGCCGCACCGTTTCCATCACATACTCGAGGCTGGTCACGCTCTCGAGCTCGAACACGCGGTCGACATCGGCCGACTCGCGCACCGGATTGTGAATCACCGGGCCCTCGCCCTGGGCGAACTCGAGCTCCATGCCCATTGGCTCGAGAATCGGCAGCAGGTCGGAGAAGATGATCGCGGCGTCGACGCCGAGCTTTTCGACCGCCGTGATCATGACCTCGGCCGAAAGCTGCGGATTCTTGCAGAGCTCGAGGAACGTCGTTTTGGCGCGGACCTCGCGGTACTCGGCCATGTAGCGGCCAGCTTGGCGCATGAGCCAGACCGGCGTGACGTTGTTTGGTTCCCTCCGGCAGGCGCGCAGGAACGGCGAATCGTGCCAAGGAGCCGCGGCATCGCTTGCCGGCGTCACAGCCGCGGCAGCAACGGCCGCCACGGGGCGCCGCTTCTTCGCCAAGATGGCCGGCGACTCCGCCGCCGCGGCCATCACCAAGTGCCCCATCTTCGGATGCTCCGGCTCGAGGTCGACATGCAGCCCCAGCTCGCGCATCGCCTCGCTGGTGGTCGGGCCGATCGAGGCCAAGACTAGCCGGTCGAATTCACGCCGCACGGCGTCGCCCAGGCCGAGCTGCTGGCTCATGTTGAGCACGTTCACCACCTGGTGGGCTGAGGTGAACATGGCCACGTCGCGCTCGCCGCGCGCCAGGGCTTCGAGATTCTCACGCAGCGGCTGTGTGTCGAGCGGGAAATCCCAGCTATAGACCTTGAGATTCAGCACCGTGGCGCCGCGGGCTTCGAGGCCGGCGATCAAGCTGGGGTTGGGCTGCCCATACTCTTGCAGGCCGACCACCTGATTAGCGACCGGCACGTGGGCATCGAGCGTTTCCAGCAACTCGCGCCAGGTGTTCGGTTCCGGCACGCGATGCTTGGGAGTGACGCCTAACTCGCGCAGCACCGCGAGCGGCTTAGGGCCGCGGACAACCGTGGTCATGTCGTCGAGGGCGGCCAAGAACCGCGCGCGGTCGACGTGCCGCTCGACCTGAGCTAGTAGATGCTTCGTGCCGACGCCGGTAAGAAAAATCACCACGTCGATCTGCCCGGTCATGACGCGCTGGGCGAAGTCGACCGCCGCAGGATTCTGCTCGAGCGGCACTTCGCGCAGCGAAGGGCTGACGTGCGCCGCGCCGCCAAAGCGGCCGATCATTTGCGCCATCTCGTCGCGTCGCCGGCTCTCGAACGAGGCCACTCGCAGGCCGCCAAAATTAGGGGTATCCGAAGCCATTCCGTCTCCGCATGCGGTCAAACCCAGTCGCTGAATCCTTCCATGCTAGTCGACCGCCCGCCGGGCCGAATAGCCGTGAAGAACTGCGACGGCGAGGGCTACTGCACGCGAAACGGAATTTCGACCACGGCCGGTCGTTCGTCGGGAGCGTCGACCTTGTCGAAGATGTCGACCTCGAACGGCTTCGCCAGGCTGTTTCCGGCCAGGTCTTCGAGCGTGGCGGTCGCTTCCAGGCGATAGTCGCCGGCTGGCCAAGCGGTCGTCGGTGCGAACGCCCATTGCCGCTCCTCGCGAGCGGTGTTCGGCGTTCCGTCCATAAGTTCGGCGGTGGGGCCGCGCACGGCCAGCGCGTCAAGCAAAAGCGCGTGGTCGAGCGGCTCGTCGAAGTCGATCAGCAGCGGCTCGCGGCTGCCGGCTTGGGGTGGGCGAATCCGCCAGCGTTTGACCGCCGGCATCTCCGCATCCGGGGCGGCTACACGGAACCGCTTTTCGTGCGCCTTGCCCAAGGGCCGGCCAAGCGCGTCGGGCCAGGCGGCGTCGATCACGAGCGTGTGCTCGTCTCCTTCGTGCAGAATTGGGCCCTGCTCTTCTCGCGGCTTGAGGCCATGTTTGATGCGGCCTGGGTCGAGGAGCAACGTGAGGCGCGTGCCGGAGCGATCCCAAAGTTCGCGACCCACGTTCACAAACGGCAGCTCGTCGGGCTTACCGCGCGCGTCGAGCAACCGGAGATGCTCGAAGGCCACGCCTTGCCGCATGGGCGCCGAGAAGTGCAGATAGAACTTGAGCTGATTCTCTGGCAGCACCGCGGCGCTGGGATACACCGCGGCGACCTTCGCCACTGGCGCGTCGGAGGCAGGCATGGAAAACACCTGCCGCCTCGGCTCGGCGCCTGCAAGCCGCAACTCCGCGAGATAGGTTTCGCCAGGCAGCAACGGAAAACGCGGCAAGAAGACCAGGAACTCGTCTTCTAAGCGATATCGGCCCAGCAGGGCCGGTTGATCGCCCTTACGATCGGCGCCCACCGACACGCTAAGCAGCGATCGAGCTCGTGCGGCAAAGTCGTCGGCCTGCTTGATCTCGCTCAGCTCAGACGATTCTGCTTGCGTCAACGGCCCTGCCCACAGCTCGTCGCTACGGTCCCCGCGGCGCAGCTCGATTCGCGAAGTTTCCGAAGGTTCAGGCTGGGCCAGCGCAGTCCCTGCGCCACAGGCCATCCCTAGGACCAAGCCCAGTCGAACCCAACGAAAACTCGTGTCGAGCAGCACGACGGCGACCTCTACCCAGCAATCTTTCTCGCACGCCGCAACAGGACTACGGCAGCTCGATCGTCTGCAAGTTTTCCTTGCCATCGGCGCCTTGGATCAGAGCAACGGCCGTGCCGTCGCTCAGGCGGTCGAGTTGCACCACGCCCTTGAGCACCTCGATGGTCTCATACGAGAGCCCAGCTTTGTCGTCGATCTTTTCGTTGATCGGAGACTGCGAGCCGATGCCCTGGGCGTCGATCTTCATGAGGCCGCGGTTGCTGTTCGACAGGAGGATGTAGTCCTTGCCTTCCTTCTCATAGACGAACATGTCGAGCGGACGGTTGCGGTTGCCGAGTTCGGCCACCGTGACGCCGCGGACCTTGGCCTCGGGCTTGAGGTCGGCCACATTGAACTTCACGAGCGGCGTGCAAGTGTAGGCTGCGACGACATGCGGCTGGTTGTCGATCTCGAACGCCGCGAAGGTCATGATCGGGGAGTTGGTCTCCACACGGCCATGAGCCCCGTGGAAGATCTCGACGCTCGAGCCGTCGTCCGCCGCGGTGAAGGGGAACGGAATCGTCCGCAGCTTCGAAGCGAACTCTTCGTTCGAAAGGCCGGCGATGTAGACCTTGCCGTCGATGAAGGCCAGATCGGTGACGGTCATCATGCGGGGATTGCCACGACGACCTTCGCCGCTGGCGGGAGCGTTGGCCAATTCCGCCTTGGTGAAGGCGAGGCCATCGAGCTCGAGTTCCGCAAGCTTGCCGCTCGGTTCGAGCTTGAGCACCAGCGGCTGAGCCGCGGGGCCGCTGCCGCGCGTGACCGAGATGAACACGTTGCCCGAGGCCGGATTCACGGCCAGGTCGTTGATCTGCACGGCGTCGGTCGATGCGCCGACAAGCGCGGCGATCTTGCCACGGAGATCGGCCACCTCGTGCTTCACGCTCTTGGCATCCCCCTGCTTATCGCCCGTTTCGACGGCGTAGACCGTGGCGGCCATCGGATCGGCCAGCAGCAACACGCCGTCGAGTGCGAAGGCCAGCGGCCCGCCCGATTGCAACTCGATTTTGCCCGGAGACTTAGCCCCAGACGAAGGAGCATCGGCCGCGAGCGTGACTTGCGAGCCAGCCAACAACAGCCCCAACAGCATGGCGAATGTCTTGACGGACATGACTTGCCTTCCGAGCAATGGAGGGAGGGAGACCAAGGTTGCAAGCCTTGGCCCCATTATCGCGGGCGCAGGGCGGCCTGCAAGCGGCGAGAGAACCGCTCAAGAGGGGGCAGAATGCGACACGATCCGGCGCAGCCGGCGCCCAACCACACTCGGCAGCCCCAACAGCCAGGTCACTTCTCGCGGTTCGAGAAACGTCAGCCAGCCGAGCATCATGATCCACTGAAAGAGGAACATGTTCATCGTGTACTCGATCGCCAGGTGCAGGCCGAACGCCACCACGAGGCACGGCAAACGCAGCCGCGGGATCCAGATCGCCAGCGGCAACATCAATTCCACCGCCAGCACAGCCCAGGTCGCGAAGCGCAGGGCCGGCAACGAGTCGAACAGCACGGCGGGAACCCAGACTGGATCGAAAATGTCTTCGAGCCGCGACACGTAGTAGAGCGCGTTCCCTTCGCGCCAGGCCACGCCTTGCGTCTTATAGAGCCCGCTCGCCAGCCAGATCAGGCAAGTCTGAATCTGAATCAAGCGGAGCGGCCACTGAGGATAGAGCGTTTGCGCCGCGCCGCCGCGCTTGCGCCGCCGCCAGGCATCGAGCGACCCCACCGCGCCGAGCGGCAGAAAGATGAGCAGAAACGCGAACATGCGGAACACGATGTCTTCGCCGTCGCGAATCACTTCGTTCCGTTGCTGAAATGAAACCAGCCAAATGAACACGCTGATCGACTGCACGCGCGTGAACCAGCCCAGCCCCAGCAAGACGACCTGCGCCGCGAATAGACCGTAGAGCGCGAGCAGCCACGTCGGCCCCACAGGCGCCACACGCAAGAGGGAATAGCTGCCAGGCTCGATGTGATCGAGCGACAGCGACAGCGGCAGCCCGCCTGGCTCACCGTAATACAAATCCAAGAACGGCCACTGACAAATCAAGTCGAGCAACAGCAGGCAGGCAAAGCCCACCCGCAACATTGCGCACAACCGCAGATCGACCGACCTGAAAAAGAACCGGTCCCACGCAGACGCACCGGCCGCAAGCAATCGGGCCAGCGCGCTCACAGGTAGTCCTTCGCAAAGAACTTTCGCACATGAATCGGCGCGATCGGTTGCGAGATCGGCCGCCAATCGTCGTCCGGTGTCTTGAAGTCCACCCAGTGGCATGTCAGCTCGACGCGTCTCACCTTCGCGTCGCCGTCTGCTTCCTGGCAACGGGCAAGATAGTCGGCGAAGACCGGCCACAGCGGGCTCACCGTGCCTTCGCGTGCATCGCTGAGCACGGCCGTGTAATAGCTCATCTGCCGGCTACGGCGGAACCGCTCCCAGCGGCTGAGCTCACGCCAGACGGGCGAGCGCCAATGCACGGTGCGTCCGTCTTCGAGAAACAGGTTGGCAGTGATGTGCTCGTTCCAGGTCGGCGGCTCGGGAGCAAACAAAAGCCACTTCGGCTGATAGATCGCCAGCGGCGCGAGCAACGGCCGGAGCTGTGCGGCCACCCAACGATGGAGCGCACAGGTGCGTGGAAGGCCATCGACGAGGACTACGAGCAGCAACCCTGCCACCAAGGTTCGCTGCAGCCAACCGACGCGCACCACCGGGGCCTGCTCCGCTGGAGCACCAGGCTGCTGTTGCAAGGAATCTCGAGAATGATCGGTCATCGAACGCGAACAGCGGCCGCCCAGAAGGAATTAACCCCTCTCCAGCATGTTCGCGGGGTCGCCGGTCGACAAGAACGCCGCGGCCAAACGCGGCCCGGCGAACAATGGTTGTCTCGTGCGCGCTAACCGGTCTTAGCGCCTACACCAGTTCCGGCAGCGGCCGGTAGGTGTTGTGATCGACCAAGAATTGCGGGCGGCCCGACCGATCCTGAATCGTTACGCGGTCGATATCGATGCCGAGGCGGTTGTAAAGCGTCGCGAAGACTTCCTGGAAATGCACTGGCCGGTCTTCGGCGTGTTCGCCGAGTCGATTCGTGGAGCCGATCACCTGCCCGGTGCGGAGCCCGCCGCCGGCCATCAGCGCGCAGGAGACTTGCGGCCAATGGTCGCGGCCGGCGTCTTTGTTGATCTGCGGAGTCCGGCCGAATTCACCCCACACGATCACGGTCACGTCGTTGAGCATCCCCCGTTGCTCGAGATCTTCGACCAAAGCCGAGACCGCCTGATCGAGCATCGGCATGTCTTCGCGCCCTTGGCGGAAGTTGTCGTTGTGCCAGTCCCAGCGGCTAAACGACAGCGACACGCAGCGTACGCCGGCCTCGACGAGCCGGCGAGCGAGCAAGAAGTTCGTGAGCAGACGCGGGCCGCCGTCGTCGCGGTTTTGGTTCACACCGGTGCCGTATCGCTCGCGCCAGCGCGGGTCTTCGCGTTCCAGGTCGAGCGCTTCGAGCAGCTTGCCGGAGGTGAGCAGGCCGAAGGCTTGTTCGTTGAAGGAGTCCATGCCGTCCATCATGCCGGTGGCGTCGGCCTTACGACGGAAGCGATCGAAGCTGGTGAGCAGCGCGCGGCGATCGCCCAGCCTCTCGAGCGTGACGCCGCGCAGGACCATGTCTTCTTGCTCGCCGCCGTTGTTCGGTCGGAACGGCGCGTGCGAGATGCCCAGGAAACCGGGGTTGCCGGCGTCGGACCAGGGCACATGCCCCATCTTGGGCGACAGCCCCACGTAGGGCGGCACGCCGGGCTTGCTCGAGCCATACAGCTTCGAGAGCACTGAGCCCAGCGCAGGGTAGCCGCCGGCCGGCTGTTGATCGCGCTTGCGCCAACCCGTGAGGCACTGGTGGGCGAAGTGATCGCCATCGGCGCCGACGATCGAGCGGATCGGCACGAACTTGTCCATCATGCCGGCGATCTGCGGGAACATCTCGCCGATCTCGATGCCTGGCACGTTGGTTTTGATCGCCTTGAACTCGCCGCGGATTTCGCTGGGCGCGTCCTTCTTGATGTCCCACATGTCCTGGTGGGGCGGCCCGCCAGGCAGGAAGATCATGATCACGGCCTTGTTGCTCGACCCGCGTACGCCGGAGGAAGCCTGGGCTTCGAGCACTTGGTTGAGCGACATGCCGCCCAGGGCAAGGCCACCGATCTTGAGGAAGCCGCGGCGGCTAATGCCATCACAGAAACGGCCTTGCGACGGACCGAGAATGGTCAGCACGGCGAACCTCCATGGCTCTAGGCGGGATAGCGCAGGGGGCTAGGGAAGCCCCCACAGGTGGGAACCGCATCCTATCAAAACCAGCTTATGGGTGCAAGGTTTTGGGACGTTTGGCGATAGGCGGGGAGAGAGGGGCGAGTGCGGCCCGCGGGCTCGGCTGGTTGCGCGCAGTCGTGATTGCTCGGGGGACTATCGTCCCCCGCTCGCCGAGTCGCTAGCGGTTTGATTCTTCCGACCGCTTCGCGGCGGCGCCGCTACGGGGCTTGCCTGAGCCCTTGGCGGCCTGATCGAGACGCAGCGTGCGTCCCTCTTCCGCCGACTCGAGGACGAGCGTTGGGCCCTGGCGGTCGAGGAACTCCGTGAACCGCGCCGCTTCGCCATTGTCGGGATCGACCGTCTTCCAGGCCGCGAGCACCGTCCGCGCCGTGGCGAAGGCTTCCGTCGCCAGCAGCGTCAGCGTGTACCAACGCAGCGTAAGCGGGTCTCGGCTGCCCTCGTCGAAGGCCGCCTTCAAATACGAGAGGGCAGCCGACCAGTTTTGCTTCGCCGCCAGGCAGGCGCCGCGGACCGCCGTCTTGAGCAGGTCGACCTCGGCCGAAGGCAACCTGAGCCGGCCGAATTGTTCAACAGCCGCTTGCTGATTGCCCTGTTCGACGTAGAGCTCGCCCAGTCGGCGCCGCAGGCGGCCATCGTCAGGCAGGCTGTCGATTGCTTCCCGCAGTGCCCGCTCGGCGTCTTCGATCTTGCCGGCCAACTGCAGGGCAAGGCCGCGAGCCGCCCCAGCGACCGATTGCAGATCCTCGAGATGCCAGAGCTCGGGATGCGCCTGGCCGTAGCGAAAGGCCGTTTCGAACGACCGCGCCGCAAGTTCGAAATGATCGCGCAACTGCAGGTAGTTGCCCATCGCGCAGAGCAACTGCGCGTCGAAGGGAAAGCTTTCTAGCGCCTGCAGGCACGTGGCCAACTGGGCCTCGCCGGCAGCCGGCGCGCTGTCGAAGGTGGTCAGCAGGCCATAGTAGGCCCACAGGGCCTCGAGCGAGCCGCGCGCCGAGGTTTCGAGCGCTCGGCGGAACGCCGCAGCCGCTTGATCGAATTGCCCTAGGTCGAGTCGCGCTTCGCCGATGACGATCGACATCCGCGGCGACGGGCCCCGGTCGGAAACTTCGCGTTCTGCGATCTGCAGATTGCGCTGCGCCTTGCGGCGCTTCGTTTCGGAAGCGTGTTCGGCGGTGGTGCGCCACACAGTGGCGTCGATCAGTTGATCGGTCAGACCCAGGCGGCGGGCCGCAGGCGACAGACTTTCGGCCACGCGGCCGCTGAAGGTCAGCCCCGGCAGGCGGGGGTGCAGCCGTGCCCGGGCGATCCGTTCGACGGAACCCTCCGGTCGCAAGGGCGGCACACCGACGAACAGCAGCCCCACATGGTCGGCCGCGGTCTGAGACTGCAGCCAGCCACGCACAAACGACTGCTCGCGGGCCGGCAACGTTTCGCCCGCATCGAGCCAGAGCACCCATTCGCCCTGAGCAGCAGCCAACCCGGCGTTGCGGGCGGCGGCAAAGTCGTCGTCCCAGCGATGCCCAATGACCTTTTGGGCGTAGCGGCGGGCCACGTCGCGTGTGTAGTCGGCCGATCCGGTGTCGACTACCACGATCTCATCGGCCAGGCCGCGGACGCTCTCGAGCGTGGTCGGCAACGTGGCCTGCGCGTCGCGCACGATGAGGGCGACGGTAAGACGTGGGGACTCGGGTTGTCGTGTGTCGGCGTTCAAGGGAACCACCTTGCCGTAGGCGCAGGGCTGACAGACCGCCCCAGATGGGGTGGCGGAGTGTAGCGGAGCCGGCGGTTTCCCTCAAAGCCCGAATCTGCTTGATCTTACCGAACTGAAAGCGCTGCTCCGCCCCTGGTTGCTGGCAAACCGGGGGAGTATACTCGGATTTGGCAAGGCCAAACGCATTCTCGACTCGAGACGCTGGCATTTGGGCGACTCTTCCCTCCCTTCGCTGCGTAGAACCGTGTGGTTCGCTGGACGGGTGCAAGGCGTAGGGTTTCGCGCAACCACGGTGCGGATCGCGAAGCGTTACCCGGTAAGCGGTTACGTCGAAAACTTGTCTGATGGCCGCGTGCGGCTGGTGGTCGAGGGGGAGCCAAACTCTCTCGAGCAGTTTCTCGCCGAGTTGCGGTCGGTCATGCAGGCGTACATCCGCAGCGAGCAGCACGAAGACGGGGCGGCGACCGGCGAACATCAAGGCTTCGTCGTACGTCGCTAGCCAGGCCTTTCCCCAGAACGATCTTGCCGGCCCATCAGGCGGGCGGACCCGAAACCCAACGACGCGGGACTCATGAGCACGCTCTCCCTTTCCAGCTTCGTACTGTTCGGCGCCCTGGAATGGATCGCCCCGCTGTGGCTGATGTCGGTGGGCGTGGCCATCGCGTTCGTTGTCTTGGCCGTGGCTTACGGCCTCATGGCGGCGATCAAGCCGGCGCTCGCCCGGGAGACCATGAACATCGTGCGGCAGGGCCCTCTGGGTCCGCTGACCGTGGTTGGGCTATCGCTGTCGGCGTTTGCCCTCGTGGCCACGGTGCTTGTGCCCTATGAGTCGCTGCTCAAGTCGGCCGGCCGGCTGACCTCGGTGGGCAACCTGCAGAAGACGGTGACGATCGACCCCGGCGAGGTCAACAAGGCGGTGCCGCTGGGAGTGCGGGCAATCGAGATTCGCGATTTCACGCTCAACAGCGATCGCGACATCACGGTGATGCCCAACAACGACCAGGGTACGCCCGACGAAACCTTTCTCTACAAGAAGGTCCGTGCCCGCTCCCCGATCGAATGGCATGAAGGGGCGAGCAACGACAAAGACAACAAGAACTTGGTGCAGCGGAATCCGTTTTTTGGCACGGTCGACACGCTGTTCATTTCGAATCTGACCTCGGCGCCGGCCAAGATCGACATTCTGGTCACCACGCGCGTGGAATTCACCGAAGTGCTCGTGATTCCGCAGGTGGTGCTATCGGTGCTGCTCGTTTACGGGCTGTACTTCCTCGCCCGCTTGACGATGCCCAAGGTGTCTGCGATCGCCGAAGCGACGACCAAGGAAGGCACCAGCCAGCCGATCTTCTACGTGGCGCTGGCGGTGGGCACGTTCTTCCTGGTGGCCTTCATCTTCATTCCCTACAACACGTTTGGGGAAGACGTGAAGATGCTCAAG
>JAESFN010000238.1_pt1 | contig 70700 bp, 62 predicted proteins | sample 9269411 | NCBI WGS metagenome assembly JAESFN01 (sample SAMN14505399, study PRJNA617100) | algae metagenome | isolation source: Iphinoe sp. HA4291-MV1 and co-occurring heterotrophs from trail next to... | place: USA: Maunawili Falls, Hawaii | collected 2009-07-25
CAACGCGGCCAACTACTACAATGCCGGCCTCAAGGGCCGCTTCCAGGAGACCCGTATCGAGGACGACCACCAGCTCACGTCGGCGACGTATCCGGTGCTCAAGATGATCGGCGGCCAGGCGCGGATGGTGGATGAGCCGGCACTGACCGCCATCAACATGCGGTTGCGCGACGACTACGTGAAGGACTGCCAGGGCGGCGTCACCCGCTGGAACAAGGTGATCGAGAAGCAGGGAATCCCGTTCGAGCTGAAGCTGCCGTCGGTCGCCTTCCACCGCCACATCGGCGAATTCAAGGACATCCAGGCGTCACCCGACGGAACGCTGCTCGCGAAAGCCGAGTGGGATAAGCGCAAGGACGAATGGCTGCCGTCGAAGGGCGACGGCGCATTCATCGAGAGCCTGATGAAGCCCTGCTGGGAGCGCGGCCAGTTCGCCAACTGGATCGCGGCGCCCAAGGTTGGCATTGACAACAAGCCGGGCGACTTCGAGTACGTGAAGGTGCACCGCGCATGACACCGACGCGCGCCCCGGCCGCCATGCCGCTCGCGCGCCAGGTGCGGGTGGTGGCGGCTACGCGCCTCGACACGCTACTTCTTCGCCGCGGCCGGCGCCTTCAGGGCATAGGTGTGCTCGGGCGCCGGAAACGTGCGCTCGCGCACGCTGGCGGCGTACTGCCCGATGGCGCCATCGATGGCTGCGCCGATCCTGCCGAACTCCTTGACGAACTTCGGCACCCGCGGCGACAGGCCGAGCATGTCCTCCATGACGAGGATCTGACCATCGCAGGCGGCGGACGCGCCGATGCCGATGGTCGGCACCGGCACCGCCTTGGTGATGCGCCGCGCGAGTGGCTCGGCGATCGCCTCGAGCACGATGGCGAAGGCGCCGGCCTGGGCCACCGCGACGGCGTCGGCCTCGAGCCGCGCCCACTGATCCTCGGTGCGGCCCTGGGCACGAAAGCCGCCCAGCGTATTGATCGACTGCGGGGTCAGACCGATGTGGGCCATCACCGGAATGCCGCGATCCACCAGATAGTGGATGGTCTCGGCCATGCGGGCGCCGCCCTCGAGCTTGATCGCGCCGCATTCGGTCTCTTTCAGCACGCGGGCCGCATTGCGGAAGGCAACCGGCGGGCTCTCCTCGTAGGAGCCGAACGGCATGTCGACGACGACGAGCGCGCGCTTGGCACCGCGCACCACGGCGCGGCCGTGCATGATCATCAGCTCGAGCGGCACCGGCACGGTGGTCTCGTAGCCGTGCATGACCATGCCGAGACTGTCGCCGACGAGCAAAAAGTCGACGTGCTTGTCGGCGATCGCGGCGGTGTGGGCATGGTAAGCGGTGAGCGACACGATCGGCGCCCCGCCCTTGCGGGCGCGGATGTCAACGGACGTGGTGCGGGTCACGGGAGCTTGGGTGGACACGGGCGAAGTCTCTCCGGTGGGTGTTGCACTGCAGCAGGGCCTGCCCCATCAATCGGAAATCGCCGCGTCGAACGCAAGCTGCAAGTCTGCATGGCGCCCCTTCAAGTGATGGTGCCGCGGACGGGAGTGGCCGACCGGGCCGATGGAGCCGCTGTGCCATGAACGCGCCTGTGTTGTCCGTCGAGCTCAAGAAGCAGCATCTCATCGATCCCGAGATCTGCATCCGCTGCGGCACGTGCGAGGCGACTTGCCCGGTCGGCGCCGTCTGCCACGACGACGTCAACTACGTCGTCGACGTGGAGAAATGCAATTCCTGCATGGATTGCATCGCGCCGTGCCCGACAGGCTCGATCGACAACTGGCGCGTCGTGAGGACGGCGTATTCGCTCGCCGAGCAACTCACGTGGACCGAGCTGCCGCGCCAGGAGGACTTTGGCGAGGCCGCTTCCGCCGCGGTGGAAGCGATCGAGGCGGAGGTCGGCCATCTCCTCGATACCGCGCACGCGGGGGCCGGCGGCAAGGCGGTGGCGCCGAAGTCGGCCGCCAAGCCCACCGTCAATCTGTACACCCGAGCCAAGCCCGCCATCGCCACCGTGCAGGGCAATTTCCGCATCACCGATCCGGCCGCCGAAAGCGACGTGCGCCACATCGTGCTGTCGTTCGGCGACACCGTTTTCCCCGTGCTCGAAGGCCAGTCGATCGGCATCGTGCCGCCGGGCACGCGCCCCGACGGGCGCCCGCACGACATTCGCCTCTATTCGATCGCATCGAGCCGTGACGGGGAAAAGCCCAATGGGAACAACGTGGCGCTGACGGTCAAGCGGTCGACCAAGGGCCTCGCGTCGAATTACGTGTGCGATCTCAAGACCGGCGACAAGGTGCAGGTGACGGGGCCATTCGGCGCGACCTTCCTGATGCCGAACGATCCGGCCGCCGACGTCGTGATGATCTGTACCGGTACCGGCTCCGCGCCGTTCCGCGCCTTTACCGAGCGGCGGCGGCGGGCGATGCCGGGCGCGCCGGGCCGGCTGGTGATGTTCTTCGGGGCGCGGACACCGCAGGAGCTTCCCTACTTCGGGCCGCTGCAGAAGGTGCCGGCCACCCTGCTCGAGCAGCACCTCGTCTACTCGCGCATCGCGGGCACCCCGAAGGAATATGTGCAGGACCGGATGCGGGTGCAGGCGCCGCGCATGGCCGAGCTGCTCGCCGCCGCGCGCACGCACATCTTCATCTGTGGTCTCAAGGGTATGGAAGCCGGCGTCGACGAGGCGCTGGCCGACATCTGCCGTCAAAACGGAATGAATTGGGTCGAGATCAAATCACAGATGCGCCAGGAGGGGCGCTATCACGTCGAGACGTACTAAGGGATGCGAGACACGATCTTTAAGATGTGAAATAATCTTGCCTTCGCATGAACTGCATGCAACGGGAATAGGGCGCTGTCAGAAGGTCCTGCGTGGCTGGGCGATTTGCTATCATCGCCGCGAAGGGGCCGAAAAACTCGGTGTCCACGGGTTCATCGTATCGGGAGGAATGACATGGCCAAGCTGCTTTCGACTGGTGTTTCACGCCGTAGGGTGCTGCAGGGCGGCGCGGCCCTCACGGCGGCGGCGACGGTGCCGACTGGCTGGGCGATTGCGCAGGCCAAGCCGCTCAAAGTGGGCCTCATGCTGCCGTACTCGGGCACCTTCGCCAAGCTCGGCGAGAACATCACGATCGCGGTCGAGATGGTCATCGCGGAGAAGGGGGGCAAGCTCGGCGGTCGCGAGATCGAGCTGGTCAAGCTCGACGATGAGTCCAAGCCCGAGCTGGCGCCGCAGAACGCCGATCGCCTGGTCAAGCGCGATCAGGTCGATGTGCTGATCGGCACGGTGCATTCGGGCGTCCAGATGGGCATCCACAAGGTGGTGAAAGAGTCCGGCACGCTGACGATCGTGCCCAACGCCGGCAACAACGCGGTGACCCGCGAATTGTGTGCCAAGAACGTGTTCCGCACCTCCTTCACCAACTGGCAACCAGCCCATGGCATGGGCCTGGCGCTCGGCAAGCGCGGCATCAAGAAGGCGGCCTGGATCACGTGGGACTACGCGGCGGGTGCGGAGTCGGGTGAGGGCTTCAAGCAGGGGCTCGAGAAGAACGGCGGCCAGCTCGTCCAGATGCTGACACTGCCGTTCCCGCAGACCAATTTCCAGCCGCTGCTCGCGCAGGTGCCGGGGCTCGGCGTCGACTATGTCGGCGCGTTCTTCGCCGGCGGCGGCGCGGTGCAGTTCGTCAAGGACTACGCGGCGGCGGGTCTCAAGGTGCCGCTGTGCGGCTCGGGCTTCCTGACCGAGGGTGTGCTCGGCGCCCAGGGTCCGGCGGCGGAGGGCATGGAGACGGCGCTGCACTACGGCGACGGGATCGACAACCCGGTCAACGCCGCGTTCCGCAAGGCGTTCAAGGACAAGGCCGGCCGCGATGCCGACGTCTACGCGGTGCAGGGCTATGACGCCGGCCAGCTCCTCGCGATCGGGCTCGAGGCGGTCAAGGGCAAGATCGAGGACGAGGCCAACCTCTACAAGGCGATGGAGAACGCCAAACTCGAGAGCCCGCGCGGTCCGGCCAAGATGTCGAAGGACCACAACATCATTCACAACATCTATCTGCGGAAGGCGCAGGGGGGCGAAAACAAAGTGATCGGCATCGCCGCCGAACAGCTTGCGGACCCCGGCACCGGATGCAAGATCGCCTGACGCGGTCGCTCGGCCCGTCTCTTGCGCCCGGAAGGGCATGAGAGACGGGCTCGCTGCATGCCCGAGCCGGCGGCCGTCTCGCGATCCCTTCTGCTAGAACGTTGATCCATGGACACCGCCGGACTCCTCGCCCAGCTCCTCAACGGCGTGCAATACGGCCTCCTGCTGTTCCTGATCGCCAGCGGGCTGACGCTGGTGTTCGGCGTTATGGGCATCATCAATCTCGCGCACGGCTCGCTGTTCATGATCGGGGCCTACACCGCCTTCCTGGTGGTGCGCGCGACGGGGTCGGTGTGGCTGGCGCTGCCGGTGGGGATCGCGGGCGGTATCGTGCTGGGGCTGGTGCTCGAGCGCGGCCTGTTCCGCTACTTCTACGAGCGCGAGCATCTCGACCAGGTGCTGCTGACGTTCGCGCTGATCCTGCTGTTCGAGGAGGGGCGCTCGCTGATCGTCGGCAACGACTTCTATTCGGTGCCGGTGCCCAAGATCCTCGACTTTTCGGTGCCGATCACCTCGGGATTCAGCTACTCGGCCTATCGGTTCGTGGTGATCGGCATCTGCCTGCTGCTCGCGGTCCTGTTGTTCCTGTGGATCGAGCGCACGCGGCTCGGCGCGATCATCCGCGCGTCGGCGGAGAAGCCAGAGATGGTGGATATTCTCGGCATTGACGCCCGCCGCGTGCACATGACGGTGTTTGCTGTCGGCACCGCGCTGGCGCTGACCGCCGGCGTGCTCGCCGCGCCGCTTTATTCCGTGTACCCCAACATGGGCGACGGGTTCCTGATCATCTCGTTCGTGGTGGTGGTGATCGGTGGCCTCGGCTCGGTGTCGGGGGCGTTCTGGTCAGCCCTGCTGATCGGTCTCGTCGATACGCTCGGCAAGGCCTACATCCCGAAGCTCGCAGGACTTGCCATCTACGTGCTGATGGCGGTGGTGCTGTTGTGGCGCCCATCCGGCCTGTTCGGCCAGCGGACCTGAGGACGAGGGCCGGGCTGCCATGCTGCCGCAAACAAAGATCGGATGGCTTGGACTCCTCGGCGGGGCGGGGCTGCTCGCGGCCTTCCCGCTGATGGCCACGCCCTATTATGTCGAGCTCGGCACCTACGCGCTGATCGCGGCGATGCTGGCGCTCAGCCTGCAACTGCTGGTCGGCTGCACCGGCCTCGTCAGTCTCGGACATGGTGCGTTCTACGGGCTCGCGGCCTATACCGTCTATCTCATCACGCCGGAGAACCAGGGGCTTTCGATCTTCATCACGCTGCCGGTTGCGGCGTTGGTGGCCGGGCTCGCGGCGCTGATCGTCGGCTCGCTATCGCTCAGGACCAGGGGCTTCTTCTTCCTGATGGTGACGCTCGCCTTCGGGCAAATGGTGTTCTTTCTGTTCCACGACACCAAGATCGGCGGCGGCACGGATGGCGCCTACCTCGCCAAGCCGATCCTCGGTGCGCTCGGTTACGAGCTTACTCTGCCGCGGCGGCAATGGCCGATCGCGGTCTACTACGTCGCGTGGGTGCAGCTTGTCGCGATGTACCTGTTTCTGGCGTTCCTGCTGCGCTCGCTGTTCGGGCGCGTGCTCGACGGTATCCGGGTCAACGAGCACCGGATGACGGCGATCGGGTTCAACACCTATCGCTACAAGCTCGCCGCGTTCACGGTTGCCGGTACGCTGGCGGGTGTCGCGGGACACATGTGGGCGCTGCACCGCGGCTTCGTGAACCCGGAGCTGATCGGCTGGCACCGGTCGGCCGAGGCGCTGCTGATGATCCTGCTCGGCGGCCTGTCGACCCTCCACGGACCGATCCTCGGCGCCATTGCCTACACAAGCCTCGGCGAATTCGCTCAGCTCGTTACCGAGCGCAAGCTGCTGGTCGAAGGTCTGGTGATCCTGTTCGTGGTGCTGGCGCTGCCGCAGGGCTTGAGCGGCATCCGGCTGTGGCGGCGACGCGGCGGTGCGCCAGGTGGCGCCGCCGCAGACGCCGTGTCCGCGGCCCCGATCGAGGAGGCCCGTCATGGCTGAGGCGGCGCCGGCAACGGCTCTGCTCGAGACGCGTGGGTTGTGCCGCAACTTCGGCGGGCTCGCCGCCGTGCGCGAGGTCGGCATCCGGCTCAACCCCGGTGAGCTCCACGCGGTGATCGGGCCGAATGGCGCCGGCAAGTCGACCCTCGTCAACCTGCTGTCCGGCCATCTGCGTCCGTCGTCCGGCACGATCGCGCTCGACGGCCGGGAGGTCACGGGGGAGCCTGCTTGGCGGATGACCCGCCTCGGCATCGGGCGCTCGTTCCAGCGCACCAACATCTTCCGCGCGCTCACCGTGCTCGAGAATGTGCGGCTGGCGGTCCAGGCCGTCGGGGCCAAGGCCGGGCGGCTGCTGCGGCCGGCTCTCCGAGAAACCCATCTCATCGATGCGGCCCGGCGTGCGCTCGATCGGGTGGGACTTGCCGCTTCGGACGAGCGTCCGGCCGGCGTGCTGTCCCATGGCGAACAGCGACAGCTCGAGATCGCCATGACGCTGGCCGCCGACCCCAAGGTGCTGTTGCTGGACGAGCCGCTGGCGGGCATGGGCCCGGAGGAAAGCGAGCGCCTGACCCATCTGCTCAAGGGGCTGGCGCGCGAGCGTGCCATCCTGCTGATCGAGCACGACATGGACTTCGTCTTCGCGGTCGCCGACCGGATGACGGTGATGGTCGAGGGACGCGTGCTGGCGAACGGCGCTCCCTCCGAAGTGCGCGCCAACAGAGAGGTGCAAGAGGCCTATCTCGGAGGGCACGCGTGATGCAGAAGGCGTCGCCCGACGCCGGTCGCCCCATCCTCGAGGGCCGGTCGCTCCATACCTACTACGGGCAGAGCCACATTCTGCGCGGTGTCTCGATAGCCATCGGTGCCGGCGAGACAATCGGCCTGATGGGCCGCAACGGCATGGGCAAGACGACGCTGATCCGCACGCTGGTCGGCCTGATCAAGCCGCGCTCCGGGCAAGTTCTCGTCGACGGTGCCGATGTGACGGGGCGCCCCGCATTCCAGATGGCGCGCGCCGGCATCGCCTACGTGCCGGAGGGGCGTGGCATCTTCGCTTCGCTGTCGGTGGCGGAGAATTTGGCGATCGCCGAGCGCGTCGGCAGCGAGGGGCGGCGGACGTGGACGCGCGAGCGGGTGCTGGAGCTCTTTCCCCGCCTGTCGGAGCGTCTCACCAACCGCGGCGACCAGCTCTCAGGCGGCGAACAGCAGATGCTGGCGATCGGCCGCGCGCTGCTTACGAACCCGCGCCTCCTGATCCTCGACGAGGCTACCGAGGGGCTGGCGCCACTCGTGCGCGACGAGATATGGAAAACGGTGCGGCTGGTGTGCGCCGCCGGCATTGCCACAGTGATCGTGGACAAAAGCGTGTCGGCAGTGACGGCCCTCGCCGACCGGATCGTCGTTCTGGTCAAGGGCGAGATCGTTTTCGAGGGCGTGCCCGGCGATCTTTTGAGCGATCCGGAGCTGATGCGTCGGCACCTGGGCGTATGAGGCAGAAAGTAATGAACGAACCCCGCGCGCCTGCGGCGCCGGCGCCGGCGTCAAATGGGCTGGCGCTCATCGTCGGGCTGTCGCTGGTCTGGGGCGTGAGCTGGCCGGCGATGAAGATCGTGCTCACGGAGCTTCCCGTGTGGTGGTTCCGGAGCATCTGCCTGGTGTTCGGCGGCCTCGCGATGCTGGCGATCTGCGCCTTGACGCGGACCAAGGTTCGGGTGCCGGCCAGCGAGGTGCGCCCGTTGCTCGCCTGTGCGCTCTTCAACATCGTCGGCTGGCACCTGTTCTCGGGGTACGGCATCGCGATGCTGCCGGCCGGACGCTCGGCCATCATCGCCTATTCGATGCCGATCTGGGCGGCGCTGTTCGGCTGGTTCGTGCTGGCGGAGCCGTTGACCCGGGAGAAGGTTACCGGGCTGGTGCTCGGCGTCGCCGGCCTCGGCATCCTGATGGGACCCGACCTCGTCGCGATCCAGGCGGCGCCGATAGGGGCGCTCTGCATGATGGGCGCAGCCCTGACGTGGGCTTACGGCACAGTGGTGTTCAAGAAGACTCAGTGGTCGACCCCGGTCGCGGCCATCATGGTCTGGCAGATGCTGCTGGGGGCGGTGCCGATCACGCTCGGCGCTCTGGCCATCGAGGGCCCGCCTCACATCGATCTGAGCACGCGCGGCTGGATTGCGCTCGGCTTCGTGCTGGCCTTCCCGGTGGTGCTCGGACAGTGGACCTACTTCAAGATCGTCCGGCTGTTTCCGGCATCCGTCGCCGCACTCGGCACGCTGGCCGTTCCGGTCATCGGCGTTCTGTCGAGCGCCGCCATCCTCGGCGAGGCGGTGGGTCTGCGCGAAATGATCGCTCTCGTCCTGATCTGCCTAGCGCTGGCGAGCGTGCTGATCATTCCGGCGTTACGAGCGGGCAAGCCCACGGCGTAGATCGCCCGGTTATCCTCACCAAAGCTGATAGGCGACCGCCGCGAAGAACGCGAACGTGCTCACGAAGCCGACGGCGAGCCACAGCGTCTCCGGTCGACTTAGCGGCAGGAGTTGCGGCGCGGCATCCGGCGCGCGCAGGAGCGGAGGCAGGCCGAGCATCAAGAACAGGGCGAGCAGATACCACTCGAGATACAAGGCGGCGGCGGCGCCGATGGCCAGCGCGCAGAGTTGCGCGACGTCGCCAACATCGCGGCCAACACGCGACAGCAGGGCGCCCAGCACGTGACCGCCGTCGAGCGGCACGAAGGGCAGCAGATTGAAACCGTTGAGCAAAGCGCTGATGAGCGCGACCTGCCGCATGGTCTCGTCGTCATCATGCAGGGCCGCGAGATAGAACAATCCCGTCGTCAGGACGCTCAAGCCCGGCCCCATCAAGGCGATGACGCCGCGCTCCGCCTCGGTGTGGAAACGGCTGGCGGCCACCGCCACGCCGCCAAAAAACGGAATGAAGTAGATGCCGCGGATGGGGATGCCGAACCAGCGCATGGCGAGGACATGGCCGGCCTCATGGATCAGGATGACGAACAGCAGGATCGCGGCTTCGGACCACCCCAGAAGTTGCGCGAAGCTGGCGAGCGTGAGGAGGCCCGTGATGGCGGCAGCCTTGATGCCCCTGCTGAGCGCGGTTTGTGCGGTCCCTGCCAGCTTTTCCGCGTGATGCTTGACGCGCTCGGCATTCTGGATGACCCCAAGGGGAACCGTGACGCGGCCGAGCAGCGTCGTGTGGTCGAGCTCGTGGATCAGCCCGAGACGCGTGCCGTCGGCCTCATCGGCCAGCTGCACCGACACGATGTAGTTCTCGCCCGGACGGAACGAGGGCTCGGTGCCGTCCTTCATCAGCTCGATGACCAGGCTTTCCTCGGGATGCTCCTCGAGGGTGCGGAACACCATCTCGTAGACGCGGTCGCCAATGGTGAGGCGGCTGTCGCTGAGGCCGGAGTTGTCGCCGCGCGGCTCGGTCCGGATGATGATCGGTACCGGACCATCGAACGTGATGTCGCTGCCCGTCGAGATCTGCCAGACCAGCGCGCGCGGCGCCGCGATGTGCGTGCTGGTGCCATAGCTCCTGCGCCGCCGGCCGACGACCACGTCGAACAGGCCGATGATGAGATGCCAGATGGCCATGAGCGGCAGCTTGACAATCAGCGGCACGGCCCCCTCATGTGCGGTCTGGTTCCCCCTTTGCTCTGACGTCATATGCCTTGGCTTGGAAGGGCAGTTCAAGGGGGTGCCAGCGGGCGTCGAGCCTGCCGTGTCGAGAGGGACCCCAAGATGCGCGGTCATGTTTGCCTGGTCGCCACTGGCGCGATGATCGCGGGCGCCGGGCTGGCCGGTCTTTTCGGAACGCCGGCCCTGGGACAGGACGACAAGGCCGCCACGCCGCGGACGGCGACCACGCGTAACATCGCGCCGACGCTCAAAACCGACCCGCCGGACAACACGCTCAAGTGCCGTCAGGTCGTGCGGGTCGACGCGAGCCGGCACTGTCGTGGCGGGCCGGCCGAGATCACCGGCGGATGCGACGCTACCGGAGAACGCCGCTCGGTCAAATGCCTCTAGCGATGGTCCTATGCCCTTCGTCGCAATCGACGGACGCCGCATCGAATACCGCATGATTCCCGGCGATGCGGCCCGGCCCCCGCTGGTTTTTCTCCACGAAGGGCTGGGCTCGGCCGGTCTGTGGCGGGAGTTTCCCGACAAGGTTGCGCGGAGCGCGGGGGCCCCGGCGCTCGTCTACTCACGCTTCGGCTACGGCCAGTCGGCCGGCCTGGAGGGTCCGCGGGCGCCGGGCTTCATGCACGACGAGGGGCTCGTCGTCCTGCCGAAGCTGCTCGATGCGCTCGGGGTCTCCCGGCCGCTACTGGTCGGTCATTCGGATGGCGCCTCGATTGCGCTCATTCACGCGGCCGATTCCGGCCGCGCGGTCGCCGGGCTGGCCCTGATGGCGCCGCATGTCTTCGTCGAGGAGGTGACGGTTGCCAGCATCGCGCGGGTGCGCGCCGGCTTCGAGGCCTCGGGGCTGAAAGCCAGGCTCGCCAAGTATCACACTCGCGTCGATGACGCGTTCTTCGGCTGGGCCGACATCTGGCTCGATCCGGCGTTTCGCGGCTGGTCGATCGCGGCGGAGGCCGGCCGGGTGACGGCGCCGGTGCTGCTCATCCAGGGCGAGGATGACGAATATGGGACGATTGCCCAGATCGAGGCCATCGCGGCGCGAGTGCGAGGACCGGTGGCCAAGCTCGTGCTGCCGCAGTGCCGCCACTCGCCCCATCGTGACCAGGAGGCTGCGGTGGTCGATGCCATCGCCGGGTTCGCGCGCGGACTCGTTCAGTAGAGCCGGTCGCGGTAGCTCTCGGCGATGCGCTTCTCGACGTCCGCGCCTGTTGCGCCGGTCTGTTCGGCGATCGCCTCGCCGAGCGTCGCCAGGCCCTCCAGCGACGGCCAGCGCTCGGGCTGCCAGAGGCCGGAGCGGATCATCGCCTTGCCGCAGTGGAAATAGGCCTCCCGCACGGTGACCTCGACCACGCTGCGGGCGGGCTTGTTGTTGAACGCGAAGCGCGCCCGCAGCAGGGGGTCGTGAAGGACGCGAGCGCTGCCGTTGACGCGCAGGGTGTCCTGGCGACCGGGGATCATGAAAATCAGGCCGATGCGTGGATTGGCCAGCAGATTGCTCAACGTATCGAGGCGGTTGTTGCCTGGGCGGTCGGGCAGCAGAAGGGTGTGCTCGCCGTCGACGCCGACGAAGCCAGGTGCGTCGCCGCGCGGGGAGGCGTCGGGCCATCCGTCGGCATCGGCGGTTGCCACCACAACAAAGGGCGACCGCGCGATGAAAGCCCGGGCGTGGCCGTCGATGCGCCCGATGTCCTTGCGCAGGACCACCTCGCTCGGCGCGTCGTAGACGCTGCGCAGGGCGGCGGCGCTGTCGATCTCGGTCATGGGACGCGGCTCCAGGGGGACGGTGCCCGCGGGCATAAGCGGGATCTCGGGCGTGCAGGGTACCCCCGCACTCAGCACGACAGCGCTCAGAAGGGCAAGTGGGCGGGTGGCTTTGCGCGCAAAATCCTGCAAGACTAGCGCGTTACCGCGCTGTCATTCGGCGGCGCTAGGAGGAACGCCGCGCCCGTACAATGGGCGTGCGATAACCAAGAACGAGGGTGGTCCATGTCTTATCGGACGCTGACGGGCGCGCTATTGGCCGGTGCGCTGACGTTTGTTGCTCAGCCTGCCCTGGCGCAGGTCGAGATCCAGTGGTGGCACGCCATGACCGGTGCCAACAACGACCTGATCGTCAAGCTCGCCAACGACTTCAATGCGAGCCAGAAGGACTACAAGGTGGTGCCGTCCTACAAGGGCAGCTACCCCGACACGATGAACGCCGGTATTGCCGCGTTCCGTGCCAACAATGCGCCGCACATCATGCAGGTATTCGAGGTCGGCACGGCCACCATGATGGCCGCCACCGGCGCCGTGAAGCCGGTGCATGTGCTGATGAAGGAGGCCGGCGAGACGTTCGACCCCAAGGCCTACCTGCCGGCGATCACCGGCTACTACTCGACGACCAAGGGCGAGATGCTCTCGTTCCCGTTCAACTCGTCGAGCACGGTGATGTGGATCAACAAGGACAGCTTCAAGAAGGCCGGCCTCGATCCCAACGCACCACCGAAGACGTGGCCTGAGGTGTTCGAGGCGGCCAAGAAGCTGAAGGCCGCCGGCCATGCCAACTGCGGGTTCGGCAATGCCTGGGTGACGTGGGTCAACCTCGAGCAGCTCTCCGCCTGGCACAACGTGCCGCTCGCCACCAAGGCCAACGGCATGGACGGCTTCGACACGGAGCTGAAGTTCAACGCGCCGCTGCACGTGAAACATCTCGAGGCGCTGGTCGAGCTGCAGAAGGACAAGACCTACGACTACTCGGGCCGCACCAATCAGGGCGAGGGCCGTTTCACCTCCGGCGAGTGCCCAATCTTCCTCACCTCATCGGCCTTCTTCGGCAACGTGAGGGCGAACGCCAAGTTCGACTTTGGCAATGCGCAGATGCCCTACTATTCGGATGTGGCCGGTGCGCCCCAGAACTCGATCATCGGCGGCGCCTCGCTGTGGGTGATGGGGGGCAAGAAGGCCGAGGAGTACAAGGGCGTGGCCAAGTTCTTCACGTTCCTTTCGGACACCGACCGGCAGGTCGAGCTGCACACCAAGTCGGGCTATCTGCCGATCACCAAGGCGGCCTACGAAAAGACCAAGGCATCGGGATTCTACAAGGAGTTCCCCTACCTCGAGACGCCGCTGCTCGAGCTCAACAACAAGGAGCCGACCGACAACAGCCGCGGCCTGAGGCTTGGCAACATGGTGCAGCTGCGCGACGTGTGGGCCGAGGAGATCGAGGCGGCGCTGGCCGGAACGAAGCCGGCGAAGCAGGCGCTCGACGACGCGGTCTCGCGCGGCAACCAGATGCTGCGCCAGTTCGAGAAGACGGTCGCTCGGTAACGTCGTCGGGTTGATCGCTGCCGGCCCCGCTCTCCGGCAACCGGGGAGTGGGCCGGCGTCGGTAGTGGATACGCTTGCCGGACATGTTCGGGTGCCTGAGGCTCCACTCGCTTCGACCCGTTTGGTTGCGCGAAGGGTGGGAAGCTTATGGCTTCGCAGTTTCGCATTGGGATCGTGGGCGCTGGCGTTGGCGGCTTGACGCTCGCCCTGGCGTTGCGTCGCCGCGGCCTCGCCGCTGACGTCTACGAGCAGGCGTCAGAGTTGCGCGAGATCGGTGCGGCGGTCGCATTGTCCGCCAACGCCACGCGGGAGCTCGAGCGGTTGGGATGTCTTGATGCGATCGCCGCATTGGCCTGCCAACCGAGCGAACTGATATGGCGCGGCTGGAATGACGATGGCCGCGTCGCGGCCTTCCCCGTGGCCAGAGATGGAGCCTATCGGGCTCGCTTCGGGGCGCCCTATTTCGGCATTCATCGTGCCGACCTCCAGCGTGTGCTAGGCGCCGCGCATGGGCCAGACAGGCTGCATCTCGGGCATCGGCTGGTGGCCATCGCCAATGAAGGCGAGGGCATTGGCCTCAAGTTCGCCAACGGACACGCCACCCGGGTCGACGTTCTTGTCGGTGCTGATGGTGTGCGCTCCCAGGTGCGCCGGTTCGTTGCGGGGGAAGAGCGGGCTGCCTATTCGGGCACGAGCGCCTTTCGTGGCATCGTTCCCGTGCGCGATCTGCCGTCGCTGCCCGATCCGCAAGCGCTGCAGTTCTGGATGGGGCCGGACGCACACCTGCTGCATTACGCCATTGGTCCCTCGGGCAGCGACGTGAATTTCTTTGCCGTCGTCGAAGGCCCCGAGCGGTGGACGCACGAGAGTTGGACGGCTCCCGCGGTGCCCGGCGAAGCGGTGGCGGCCTTTGCCGGCTGGCATCCGGCCGTCGTCGAGATGGTTTGCGCCGTTCCGCACAGGGTGCGCTGGGGCCTGTTCACCGTGCGCCCGCTGCAAAGGTGGTGGCGCGGTCGCGCCGTACTGCTTGGCGACGCGGCGCATGGCATGCTGCCGCACCATGGACAGGGCGCCAATACGACGATTGAGGATTCCATCACGTTGGCGGAGCTGCTGCCGGCAGGTCTGAAAGACTTCGACGAAGCGATGCGGCGGTATCAAATGCTCAGGCGCGCACGTACGCGCATCATTCAGCGCAGCTCGCGCGCGACAAACGCTGTGCTGCATCTGCCGGCCGGCTCCATCGCCGGCCGCGGCGCGAGATTGGCCCGGTTCCCCGAGCGATTTGGCTGGATACATGAATTCGACGCCCTCAAGGACGTGACGTCGCGGGCCGCCACGGCTCTCACTGTCCGGCGTAAGGCGTGGTCTCTGTCCCATCCCGGCTTCCACCATGCCACGGCGTGACCGTCAGATGAGCGGTCCGTCGCCCGTAAAGCTCACGTCTTAGGTCTCGATGTTGAGCCTGTCCGATCTCGAGCGCGCGATCCATTTGCGACGAGCTCGGTTTTCGCTGCGCTCATTCCATGAAGGAGTTCGAGCTGTGCGATCGGGATGGCTACTGGCTGTGGTTCGGTCAAAGCACCGCCGAGCCGGCGACGGCGTGGAGCTAGGCAGCAAGCAACAAAGTAGAAGGCAGCGACGTCTGCGCTACTTGGAAAACGAGACCACGATCGCTTCTGCCATGCGCCGGAATTGCGCGCTTGGGCCTTCCGCCCCTTCGGCCTGACGATTGGCCCTTGCCCCATCATGTAAGAGGGTCAGCATGTTGGCTGCAAGCTCGGGCTGGGAAAGCCCGGCCCTCTCGCAGAGTTTTGCGAAGCGCTCCCGGTGTGCCCTCTTGCCATCCTCGATCACCCGCCGGGCTGGATGATTGTCGTCGGTCAGCTCGACGGCCGCGTTGGCGAGCTCGCAACCTCGTCCGTCCGTCTCGATGCTTTCGGCACACTGGTCGAGCAGGGCGTGAAGCTGGCGGCGGGCGTCTCCGGGGTGTTCGGCCTCCAGTGCGTCCCAGAAGGCAAACGACTCTTCGACCACCTGTTGCAGGCACGCGGCGATGAGGTCGTCCTTCGAGCCGAAATGCCGGTAGAGTGTCATCTTGTTGGTGCCGGCCGCCTCGGTGATGGCTTCGACCCCGACGCCGCGAATGCCGTACTGATGAAACATCTCGCGCGCTGTCAGCACGATGCGATCGCGCGGGCGCAGGTTGGACCGGCCGATCACGTCCTCGTGCTGCAAAAGAACTCTCCCTTTTTTATGGGTTGACTCGGATGTTACCGCTCGGTACCGTTATGTGCGTTACCGGTCAGTAACATGCCGACAGCACCCCGTCAAGCTGGTCCCTGGCTGGCGATGAGGGCCATAAAACCGGACGAAAGGAAGCGCCATGGCATCGCACGACGCGGGTCCGACCGTGGAGGACTTGCTGGATGACCCGGTCGCGCTCGCAGTCATGCGGGCGGACCATATCGATCCGGACGACTTCCGGGCGTTGTTGGGCGAAATGGCCGTGCGCCTGCGCAGTTTGCGTTTGCGTCATCGAACCGCCGGGCCGTCCGGCGGCTCGGAACCGCGCACGCCCGAGATGCCTTCATCCCACTGAGAAAGTATGGCCATGGTCGGCTATTTCATCCAGCGCCCGATCTTTGCCTCCTCGATCGCCATCATCATGGTGCTCGCGGGTCTGATCTCGTACTTCATGCTTCCGGTGTCCCAGTTTCCGGATATCACGCCGCCGCAGGTGGTGGTCAGCGCCACCTACCCCGGAGCCAGCGCCCAGGTCGTCGCGGATACCGTGACCACTCCGCTGGAGCAGGCGATCAACGGCGTCGAGGGCATGACGTACATGTCCTCAGCCAGCTCCAATGACGGCTCGTCGCGCATCACCGTCACCTTCCAGGTCGGCTATCCGCTGACGACGGCTGCCGTCGACGTCCAGAACAGGGTTTCGCAGGCCGCCTCGTCGCTGCCGGCCATCGTCAATCAGGCCGGCGTCACCGTGAAGAAGCAGAACCCGAGCTTCACGATGATGGTCAACCTGACCTCGCCCGACAACTCGGTCGATCTCATTACGCTCAGCAACTACGCGTATCTGCAGATCGCGGATCCGCTGAAGCGGCTACAGGGCGTCGGCGATGTGCAGATGTTCGGCGAGCGGCGCTATTCGATGCGCATCTGGCTCGACCCCGACAAGCTCGCCAACCTCGGCATCACTGCGGTCGACGTGCAGAACGCGATTGCCGAACAGAATGTGCAGGTTGCTGCCGGCAAGATCGGCCAGGCGCCGGCACCGCCGGGAACCGCCTTCGAGTTGCAAGTCAACGCCACCGGCCGGCTGAGCGATCCCAAGGCGTTCGGCGACATCGTTGTGCGCGCCAGATCGGCCAGCAGCTCCCTCGTCCGTCTGCGTGACGTGGCGCGGATCGAGCTGGGAGCCCTCCTCTACAATTCGACGGTTTTCGACAACGACAAGCCAACAGTGATCCTCGCCGTCTTCCAGATGCCGGGGTCGAATGCGCTGGCGCTACAGAAGAACGTCCAGGTCAAGATGGCCGAGCTGGCGAAGCAATTCCCGAAAGGGGTTGTCTATTCCATGCACTACGACACGACGCGCTTCGTGTCGGCGGCGATGGAGGACGTCGTCGTGACGCTCCTCGAGGCGCTGATCCTGGTTGTGGCCGTCGTCTTCATCTTCCTGCAGAGTTGGCGCACCACGCTCATTCCCATCATCGCCATTCCCGTTTCGCTGATCGCGACGATGGCGGTCATGCTGATGCTGGGGTTCTCGCTCAACATGCTGAGCCTGTTGGGCATGGTGCTGGCCATCGGCCTGGTCGTCGACGATGCGATCGTGGTGGTGGAGAATGTCGAGCGCCAGCTCGAGGCTGGGCACCCGCCCCTCGAGGCCGCGCGTCGTGCCATGCAGGAGGTGACCGGGCCGATCATCGCGACCACGGCCGTGCTGATGGCGGTGTTCATTCCGGTGGCCTTCATACCTGGCGTTACCGGCCAGCTTTACAATCAGTTCGCGCTGACGGTCGCCATTTCGGTGGCCATCTCGGCCTTCAATTCGCTGACGCTCAGTCCGGCTCTGGCCGCGGCCTTCCTGCGCCATCGGCCGCCCTCCACCTTCTTCTTCTACCGCTGGTTCAACAACGGCTTCAGCTGGCTATCTCATGCCTATTCGGCATCGGTGCGCGGGCTCATCCGGTTGCGCTGGATGATGCTCGGCGTCTTCGCCGTCCTGATTGCGGTCACCTACCTCGTGTCGACGCGCATCCCCTCGGCGTTCCTGCCGGTCGAGGACCAAGGCTATTTCTTCGCCATCGTGCAGCTGCCTGACGGAGCGGCGCTGGAGCGCACCGACGCGGTGTCCAAGAAGGTGCGCGACACGTTGCTCGCCACGCCGGGCGTCGACAACGTGATCTCGGTCAGCGGCTTCAACTTTCTCACCTTCGCCAGCCAGCCGAACTCCGCCGCGCTATTCGCGATCCTGAAACCATGGGCCGAGCGCGGGCCAGGCGAGAACGCCTCCGAAATCGTGAATACCGTGCGCCCCAAGCTGTTCGGCATGTCAGAGGCGATTGTTCTCGCTTTCGACCCGCCCTCCATACAGGGGCTCGGCACGACGGGCGGCTTCGAATTCCAGGTGGAGGATCTGACCGGGCGCGGCACCATCGCGGTCAACGAGGCGACGCAGGCGCTACTCGCGGAAGCCCGCAAGCAGCCGGAGCTCAACCCACAGACGCTGTTCACCTCCTTCTCGACCACCACGCCGCAATACAGCTACGACCTCGACCGCAACAAGGCCAAGCTGCTCGGCCTCAGCCTGCCGGATGTCTTCAACACCTTGCAGATCTATCTCGGCTCGCTCTACGTCAACGACTTCAACATGTTCGGCCGGACGTTCCGCGTCACCCTGCAGGCCGAGAAGGATGCCCGCGCGCAAGCGTCCGACCTCACCCGGCTCTACGTGCGCAACGGGTTGGGCGACATGGTGCCGCTGTCGACCCTGGGCGCGCTGAAGTCGATTGTCGGGCCAGATACGGTCACCCACTACAACAACTACGGCTCGGCGCTGGTGAACGGAAACGCGGCGCCGGGCTACAGCTCCGGGCAGGCGATCATAGCCATGCAGCGGGCCGCGGCCACAGCCTTGCCCAAGGACTTCGGCTATGAGTGGACCGGCATCACCTATCAGGAGCTCAGAGCCGGCTCGATCGCGCTCGTCGTGTTCGCGCTTGCTCTGGTGTTCTGCTTCCTGATCCTGGCGGCCCAGTACGAAAGCTGGTCGATGCCGTTCATGGTGCTGCTCTCGGTGCCCACCGCGCTGTTCGGCGCACTTCTCGCGATCTGGCTGCGTGGCATGCAGTTGGACGTCTATTCGCAGATTGGATTCGTGATGCTGATCGGTCTCGCCGCCAAGAACGCGATCCTGATCGTCGAGTTCGCCAAGCACCTGCGCGAGCAGGGCCGCAGCATCGTCGAGGCAGCCATGGAAGCCGGGCGGCTGCGGCTGCGCCCGATCCTGATGACGGCGTTTGCCTTCATCCTCGGCGTCACCCCGCTGATGCTTGCGACCGGTGCCGGTGCGGCGAGCCGGCAGTCTCTGGGCACCGCGGTGTTCGGCGGCATGCTGGCGGCCACCATCCTGACCCTTGCCTTCGTGCCCGTGTTCTACGCTGTGATCGAGCAATGGCGCGAGGGCACGGCCGGCAGCGGGACGGGGCACGCCGAACGCGACAACACTCCGCATGAGGGCGAGCGGCCAGCGCTGCCACCTCACCTCGAACCGGCAGAATGATGGAGCCTCCGATGCGCTTCTGGAAATCCGTTGCCGCTTTGGCGATCATCGCCGCCGCAGGCTCCTATTATTATTTCCGGGGGCCACCTGCCGCCCTCCTCGGCCTCTTCAGCGAGCGCGCCGATGCGGCCGCGCCGATGGGGGCGATGCACGCGATGCCGGTGCCGGTCAGTGAGGTCGTGAAGAAGACGCTGCCCATCTACCTCGACTACCCGGCCCGCACCGAGGCGATCCGCAGTGTGGTGCTTCAGGCCAAGGCGTCCGGCTACATCCTCGAGCAGGCCGCGGCCGACGGCTCGGACGTCGGGGAAGGCGATCTGCTCTACCGTATCGACCCGCGCGACTATCAGGCCGCGCTCAATCAGGCGAAGGCCCAGGCCCAGCGTGACGAGGCTTCCCTCGCCTACGCCAAGGTTGCCTACACACGGGCGGCCGAGCTGCAGAAGAACGAGACCGTCTCCAAGGACATCCTCGACCAGCGCCTCAGTGCGGTGCGGCAGGGCGAGGCGGCCGTTGCCGCGGACAAGGCCGCGGTGCAGGCCGCGGAGATCAATCTCGGCTACACCGATATCCGAGCGCCCTTCGCGGGTCGCCTCGGGCGCAACCAGGCGTCGGTCGGCACGCTCGTGAACGTCGGCGGCACGCCGCTCAACACGGTGGTGCAGATCAGCCCGATCTATGTCTCGTTCGCGCCCAGCGAAGGCGATCTTGCCCTCATCCGGAAAGCCAAGGTGAGGGGGCCGGTCCTCGCGGAGATTACCGTACCCGGGGACGGCGCCCCCCAGCGCAAGGGCGAGCTGACCTTCATCGACAATACGGTCGACCGGAACACCGGCACGATCAACGCGCGCGTGACGATTGCCAACGCTGACCGCGCTCTGCTTCCCGGCCAGTATGTCAACGTCCGCCTTCTCGTCGGCGAGCAGTACAACGCGCTGATGGTGCCGCAGGTGGCGTTGGGCTCGAGCCAGCTCGGCAAATACGTCTATGTGGTCGACGAGGGCAACAAGGTGGGCAGGCGGCAGGTCGAGCTCGGCCAGACCGATGGCGAGCTGATTGCGGTAAGGGGCCTCAAGGAGGGCGACAAAGTCATCACCGGCAACCTGCAGAAGATCGGCCCAGGCATGCCGGTTGCGCCGCAGCCCGCGCAGCTCTGACCCGGTCGGCCCCTCGTCGACCGCGCCGCGCGGTCTGTCCAAGTTATCGCCAGGCGTCGCTGGCGTTGGCATTTTCCAAGCTCGAGTCGGTCTGCCTGCCTTAGAGCCGCCCCGCGCCCGTCGGAGCCCTATCTTGGGCCGCCTGCGGGCCAGAAACAGTGTTCGCAATTTTGCGCTACACCTGCTTGAGTGGGGGACCCAGCAAGGGGCGGGAGACGGGGGCATGGAAAAGCGCGCGATCTTCGGCGGAAAGCTGTTTCCCTATCTGCTGCTCGCACCGCAGCTCGCGGTGACGCTCGTCTTCTTCTACTGGCCGGCGAGCCAGGCGGTTTGGCAATCGTTCCTGCTGCAGGACGCGTTCGGGCTCAGAACCGATTTCGTATGGTTCGAGAACTACAAGGAGCTGTTCGCAAATCGCGACTACTATCGGGCGATGGGGACCACGGCGATCTTCTCCGTCTGCGTCACCACCCTGTCGCTGTCGATCGCGTTGCTGCTGGCGGTGCAAGCCGATAAGTCGATCCGCGGGGCCGGCGTCTACAAGACGCTGCTGATCTGGCCCTATGCGGTCGCGCCGGCGGTCGCCGGCGTGCTCTGGCTGTTCATGTTCCAGCCGTCGCTCGGCCTGGTGGCGCGGGGGTTGCGGTCGATGGGGGTCGACTGGAACCCGCTGCTCAACGGCAACCATGCGATGGCGCTCGTCATTCTGGCGGCGACGTGGAAGCAGATCAGCTATAATTTCCTGTTCTTTCTTGCCGGATTGCAATCGATTCCGCGCTCGGTGATCGAGGCGGCCGCGATCGACGGCGCCAAGCCGGTGCGCCGGTTCTGGACCATCATCTTCCCGCTGCTGTCGCCGACGGCGTTCTTCCTCCTCGTCGTCAACATCGTCTACGTGTTCTTCGACACGTTCGGCATCATCGACGCGATGACCGGCGGCGGTCCAGCCAAGGCGACCGAGACGTTGGTCTACAAGGTGTTCTTCGACGGCCGCCTCGGCGGCGATCTCGGTGGCTCAGCGGCACAGTCGGTGATCCTGATGGTCATCGTGATCGCGCTGACCGCCGTGCAGTTCCGTTATATCGAACGCAAGGTGACCTACTGATGGTCCAATCCGTGATGTGGAAGGAGCTGACGGCCGCGGAGCTTCGAGCCAAGGCCGCCGCCAATGCCATCGTCGTCCTCCCGGTCGCATCGATGGAGCAGCATGGGCCGCACTTGCCGGTCGGCGTCGATACGATCCTGTGCGAGGGCGTGTGCAAGGCCGGCGCCGAGATTGCGGCAAGCGACGTGGCGGTGGTGGTCGCGCCAACCCTGTGGTGCGGCATGGCCGAGCATCACATGGCGTTCGGCGGCACGTTCACGTTCGACATTCCGACCTATCGCGCCGTGCTGCTTGCCTTCCTCAAAAGCCTCGAGCGGCACGGCTTCAAGCGCGTCCTCATCGTCAATGGCCATGGCGGCAATATCGCCGCGCTGAACTCGTTCCTCCCCGACTTCGCCCGTGAGACGGCCCTGCAGGTCCGCTCGGCGACCTATTTCGAGTTGGCGGAATCGGACCTTGCACCGATCCTAGAGGATCAAACGACGGTGCATCATGCCTGCGAGGTGGAAACGTCGCTGATGATGGTGCTCGCACCCGACACCGTGAAGCACGACCGCCTCGCGGAAGCGTTCGGCGGCATGGCCGGGTCGAATGCGCCCGACGCTTGGTACACGGTGCCTGCGCGCTTTCGCTCGTTCAAGGCCCTGACGGCAAGCGGCGTCAATGGCGACGCGCGCCGGGCGAGCCGCGAGAAGGGCGAGAAGCTGCTCGCGATCTGCGCGAATGGCCTTGCCGGCACGTTGCGCGACACGACGATCTGGGGCTGACGGCGATGGTCGAACGGCGACGCTTCGGGGATCTGTTGCCCCATCTGGTCCTGATGCTCGGGGTGGCGATCCTCGCGTTCCCGGTCTACCTGTGCTTCGTCGGCTCGACGCACCCGCAGTCGATCATCTCCAACGGGCAGATGCCGATCACGCCGGGCAATCTGTTCCTCGAGACGTACTATCGCACGATCTTCGTGGGCACGAGCGGCACCACGCGCGAGCCGGTCGGCACGATGCTGCTCAACAGCCTGGTGATGGCGTCGGTCATCGCGATCGGCAAGATCGCCATTTCGCTGATCTCATCCTACGCCATCGTCTACTTCAAGTTTCCGTTCCGGATGGCGGCGTTCTGGCTGATCTTCATGACGCTGATGCTGCCCGTCGAGGTGCGCATCTATCCGACCTACAAGATCGCGGCCGATCTCAACCTGCTCGACAGCTATGCCGGCCTCACCATTCCGCTGATCGCGTCGGCCACCGCGACGCTGTTCTTTCGGCAATTCTTCATGACCATCCCGGACGAGCTGATCGAGGCATCCAAGCTCGACGGTGCCGGGCCGGTGAAGTTCTTCAGGGACACCGTGCTTCCGTTGTCGCGCACCAACATGGCGGCGCTGTTCGTCATCCTCTTCATCTACGGGTGGAACCAGTATCTGTGGCCGCTGCTGATCACGACGCGCGACGACATGCAGACGATCGTGATCGCGATCAAGAAGATGATCGTGACGTCGGACGCGCTCACCGAGTGGAACATCGTCATGGCCACCGCCATGCTGGCGATGCTGCCGCCGGTGGCGGTGGTGATCCTGATGCAACGGTGGTTCGTCAAAGGTCTGGTGGAGACGGAGAAGTAATCGAATGGCTGCCGTCACGCTGGACAACGTGAAGAAGGTCTACGCCGGTGGCGTCGAGGCCGTGAAGGGCGTGAGCCTCGACATTGCGAACGGCTCGTTCACGGTGCTGCTCGGACCATCGGGCTGCGGGAAGTCGACGCTGCTGCGCATGATCGCGGGGCTCGAGACGATCACGTCGGGCACCGCGTCGATCGGCGGGCGAGTGGTGAACGAGATCGAGCCGGCCGATCGCGATATCGCGATGGTGTTCCAGAACTACGCGCTCTACCCGCATATGAGCGTCTACGACAACATGGCCTACGGCCTGCGCAACCGCGGCGTCGCCAAAGCCGAGATCGAGCGGCGCGTGCAGGAGGCGGCGCGGATGCTGGCGATCGGCGAGTTCCTGGCGCGCAAGCCGCGCGCCTTGTCGGGCGGCCAGCGCCAGCGTGTGGCCATGGGCCGGGCCATCGTGCGCGAGCCGCAGGCCTTCCTGTTCGACGAGCCGCTGTCCAATCTCGACGCCAAGCTGCGCGTGCAGATGCGGCTCGAGATCCGCCGGCTGCACAACCGGCTCAAGGCGACGTCGATCTTCGTCACCCACGACCAGGTCGAGGCAATGACGCTGGCGGATCAGGTGGTGGTGATGAACCATGGACGCATCGAGCAAGTGGGGCGGCCGACCGAGGTCTATCGCTGGCCGGCCTCGCGCTTCGTTGCCACCTTCATCGGGTCGCCGGCCATGAACCTGCTGCCGGGCACCGTCGCGGGAACGGGTGTGGTCGCGCTGAAGGACGGCAGCCGGCTCGGCTTCGATTCCCAGGCTTTCGGGGCGGAGGCCGGTCGCGACGTGGAGGTGGGGGTGCGGCCGGAAGATCTCACCCTCGATGGCGTGCGGGACGGACTCGGGCTGCGCTTTGCCCGCGAGTTCGTCGAGGAGCTGGGCGCAACGCGGCTGATCCATGGCCTGGTGGACGGCAGCCCCATGGTCTTCTCGCTTCCGACAGTGGCCGGGCTGCCGCCGGAGGCGACCCATGTGCTCGGGGCGGCGGCGACGACCGTTCATCTGTTCGACCCGGCGACCGGACAGAGCCTGCGGCGGACGGGTTGACCGCGGTCGCTCACGCAGCGATCACGACGATATGCGCACCGAGCGCTTCGGACTGGTCGATCAGCAGGTGTCCGGGCTCGATGGCGCCGGGCCGGAAGCCCTGGCTCAGCAGGAAGTCCCGGGTACGCCCGAGGTCGCGCGAGGTGAGGGTGATCGCAGCGATCGACGGCACCGGAGGCACGTCGGCACGGCCGAAACGCTGAGCTGCGCCGCGTTCGTCGACAAAACGCACGCTGCCGCGATCGAGCCGGACGGTGGGATGGTCGCCGGGCGTGACGGCGCGTCCGACGAAGCGGGCGAACCGCTGCGCGGCCTCGGCCGGATCGGCGACCAGAAACGTTGCCTCGGCGAGGCCGTGGATGGCGTTGTCCGTGGCGATGTACCGGCGCTGCCACATGTGCTCGGGCGTATGGTGGGTGAGCATCTGAACGCGTGCTTCAGGAAACTCCGCGAAGGCTGCCCGGATCACCGTGAAGGCGACCTCGACCTCGCCTCCGTCCTCGCCCTCGATGCGCCGCCGAAGGTTGACGGGTGGCTGCAGCTCGAGGCCGGCTGAGGCCATCCGTTTCGCCTCGGCGGTGGTATCGGCCGTCGTGAAGGCCACGAGATGGACGCCGGTGTGCCGGGCAATCGATGCCTGCATGTGGCGGCGAACCGGCGTGTCGGCGCCGTCGATGGGGGTCAATATCTCGAGGTAGCCCAGGCCCAGCATGGCAAGACGGTTGGCGGTGCCGACGGGCTTGAGTTGGCCCGTCTTGGGGTCGCGGTCGCCGTGAACGGAATAGGGGGTGAGCGGGAAGCCGAGCCGCTCGAAGACGATGCTGGCGGCGTCGATGTCGGGGACCATCCAGCCGACATGATCGAGGAATACCTCGCCCGCGGCCGGCACTTGCGCGGCGGGCGCAGTCCTCGGCTTGTTCATGGTCTTCTCCCCTGACACTTCGGCGGACGATACGGTCCAGACGAAATGCGCCGAAGACGATTGCCGACGTCCCCTGCGCCCGCGCGGTTGCGGCGAGCGTGGAGCGACGGTCTACCCCTTATCTCACGAACGAGATATTGCGGCGACACGGATGCGAAGGCAATGGACGGCGTGATCTGCAGTAAACGGCGAAGGGAGTGTCGGGTGACCGGATCGCGGAAGCGTTTCGGCGCTGTTTCGATCGAGGCTCGGCGCTACAGGTTCTTTCCTTCGACGATGCGCCGGCCGAGGGCGTGGCGATGCACCTCGGACGGTCCGTCATAGACGCGGAAGGCGCGGACGTCACGAAAGATGCGCTCCACGACCGTGTCGCGGGTCAGGCCCAAGCCGCCGAGGACCTGCAGCGAGCGATCCGCGATGCGCATGATCGCTTCCGAGCACACGACCTTGGCCATCGAGCTTTCCGTCGATCCACGCCGGCCCTGATCGAGGACCCACGCGCACTGCCAGATGGCGAGGCGGGCGACGTGAAGATCCATGTGATTGTCGGCCAGCATGAAGCTCACGCCCTGATGGTCGCCGAGGCGCCTGCCAAAGGCCGTGCGGGTGCGGGCATGATCGGTCGCAATGTCGTGGGCGCGCTCGGCCGCTCCGAGCCAGCGCATGCAGTGGGTCAGGCGGGCGGGCGCAAGCCGGATCTGGGCATAGCGGAAGCCTTCGCCGACCTTGCCGAGCACGGCATCGCCCGGCAGCTCGAGATCGTCGATCTCGATCACGGCATGGCCACCCATAAAGGAGGAATCGAGCGTGTCGAGTGTGCGCACGATGCGGAACGCCGGGTTGGGCAGCTCGGCGAGGAACATGGTGGCGTCGCCGGGACCATCGCCGGTACGCGCCATGATGATGGCGAACGCAGCTCCGTCCGCGCCGGTGATCAGCCACTTGCGGCCGCTGATGACGAAGCCGTTGCCGTGGGGGCGGGCGCGAGTTGCGAGCTGGGCGGGGTCGGCGCCGGCGCCCGGCGCCGGCTCCGTCATCGCGAAGCACGAGCGCGTCTTGCCGGTGGCCAGCGGGCGCAGGTAGCGCTCCTTCTGCTCGGGCGTTGCGGCCAGATGCAGGAGGTGCATGTTGCCCTCGTCGGGCGCCTGGGCGTGGATGGCGACGGGACCCAGCATCGAGTAGCCGGCAGCCTCGAAAACGGCGGCCTTGGCGACGTGATCGAGGCCCAACCCGCCGTACTCGCGGGGCGTGTGGATGCCGAGCACGCCGGCCGCGTGGGCCCTGGCATTGAGGTCGCGACGCAGGGCGTCGGTCGGCCCGTGGCTCGTCCAGCGCGGGTCCGTCTCGAACGGGATGATCTCCTCGCGCACGAAGGCGCGCACGCGCTGGGAGAGCTCGGCGATATCCGGGGGGTAGGCAAAGTCCATGGGACCCTCGCGTCTTGGTCGGGCCCGAGCCTAGCGGGCGCACCTGGCAGCGCAAGCCTTGCGCGCGCCGAATGGCCGCCGTGCGGCTCCGGGACGCGGAAGGACTAGGAATTTACGCCGGGATGGGACACGATACATGCCCTTTCCACGGGTGGCGACCCAATCGGGGCCCGCTACCGCCAACTAAAACGCTCCAGGGGGAAACGATGGTCACGATCGGGGCAAACAAGCTCCGCGACTTCGTGCGCGACATCTTCGTCGCGGCAGGCTGCTCGCGAGCCGAGGGTGAACGCCTCGGGACGTCCCTGGTCGGCGCCAATCTGGCGGGTCACGACAGCCACGGCGTGGTGCGGGTGCCGCGCTATCTCGACTGGAAGGCCGAGGGTGCGTTCATCGCCGACCGCACGGTCAAGATCGTCAGCGAGACGCCGGTGCTGGCGGTGGTCGACGGCTTGTACGGCTTCGGCCAGACCACTGCGCCGCAGGCGGTCGAGATCGGCGTCAAGAAGTGCAAGGCGATGGGGTTGTCGGCGGTGGCGCTGCGCAACTCGGGCCACGTCGGCCGGGTGGGCGAATGGGCCGAGATGGCGGCCGAGGACGGGCTCGTCTCGATCCACTACGTGAACGCGGTGTCGAGCCTGCTGGTGGCCCCTTTCGGCGGCGTCGACAGGAGGCTTTCAACGGCTCCGTACTCGATCGGCATTCCGCTCCCGGGCCAGGATCCGCTGATCCTTGACTTTGCGACGTCGGTCGTCGCCGAGGGCAAGGTGCTGGTCGCCAGCCAGGGCGGCAAGAAGCTCCCCGCCAATGCGCTGGTGTCGCCTGATGGCCGCATGAGCGGCGATCCGCACACGCTTTACGGCGACTATGCTCCGACGGGTGCGCGCGACTACCGGCAGGGTCAAGGCGCGATCCGGGCGTTCGGCGAGCACAAGGGATCGGGCCTGGCCTTCATGGTCGAGGTGCTGGGCGGCGCTCTGACCGGTACCGGCGCCGCGCAGGAAGGCACGCGCTGGGCTAACGGCATGCTGTCGATCTACATCGATCCGAAGCAGCTCGATCCGGATAATTTCTTCCCCGAGGACGTGAAACGCTACGTCGCCTTTTTCAAGAGTTCGCGGCCGGTCGAGGCGGGTGGCGAAGTGCTCGTGCCCGGGGAACCAGAAATCCGCACGCGCAAGGCGCGCCTGGCAGACGGGGTGCCGCTGCCCGACGACACCTGGGCGCGGATCGTGGCCGCCGCGCGCAGCGTCGGCCTCGACGAGCGCCGCATCCAGGAGGCAACCGCGAGCTGAGGCGGCACCAAGCGCCGCGGCTCGTGCGGTAGCGGCCCAGCCTGCTTCAAAAATCCATCTTGGCCAAACACAACGGATCCGAAACCATGCTGAAGCCCGAGCTGCTCGCGAAGCTGGCCACCTACGACACGCCCACGATCTGCAATGCACTGGAGGTGGTCGATGCGAGCCGGTGGCTCACCGGCTTCACCGTCAAGCCGCTGGTCTGCCCGTTTCCCGATCTGCCGCCGATGGTCGGGTACGCGCGCACGGCCACCATCCGCGCGACGCACATCAACGAGCTGACGGGCCAGGACGCCCGCGCACAGCGTATCGGCTATTACGAATACGTCGCCTCGGGCCTGGGCCCGCAGATCGTGGTGATCCAGGACCTCGACGGGGCCGATGTCGGGTTCGGTGCGTTCTGGGGTGAGGTGCAGAGCACGGTCCACAAGGCACTCGGCTGCGCCGGCGTCATCACCGACGGCTGCATCCGCGACATCCCGCAATGGGCGCCGGGACTGCCGGTGCTTGCTGGCTCGATCGCGCCCAGCCACGCGCGCGTCCATCTCGCCGACTACGGCAAAGAGGTCCGCGTGGCCGGCATGGCGGTGCGCTCCGGCGATTTGATCCATGCCGATCGGCACGGCGCCGTCGTCATCCCGGCCAATCTGGCCGAGAAGGTGCCGGCCGCATGCGATCTGATGGCCCGCAAGGAGGCAGTAATCCTCGATATGGCGAAGAAGCCGGGCTTCACGGTCGCCAAGCTCAAGGACGCGCTGGCCAAGCAAGACGAAATTCATTGAAGGCCGCCCTCGCCATGCCGCGCAAGGTCATCTGCGTTCAGCCGATCCACCCCGAGGGCATGGCGATCCTCAGATCGCGACCCGACCTCGAGATCATCGTTCCCGACAGCCCCGAGCCGCAGGCGTGGGAGCGCCACCTGGCGGATGTCGAGGCGCTGGTCATCCGCATCACCCGCGTCGAGCGGTGGATCATCGAGAAGGCGCCCAAGCTGCAGATCATCTCGCGGCACGGTGTCGGCTGCGACAACATCGATGTAGCCGCCGCGACTGAGCATGGCGTGGTGGTAGCAACCGTCGGCGAGGCCAATGCGCCGTCTGTCGTGGAGCACACCATCGGGCTGATGTTCTCGCTCGCCAAGCGCATGCCGGAGTTCGACGCGGCGATGCGCAGGGGCGACTACTGGCGCAAGATGAACCTCGACGCGGTGGACGTCGCGGGCCGCACGGTGCTGATCATCGGGCTCGGCCGGATCGGCAGCCGGCTCGCCAAGGTGTGCAACGCGCTGGGCTTGGTGTGTCTTGGCGTCGATCCAGCGTTTTCGGCCGAGCAGATCCGGGCCATGGGCTGTGAGCCCTATACCGACTTCCGCGAGGCCCTGCCGCGGGCCGATTTCGTCACCGTGCATTGTCCGCTCGAGCCGGCCACGCGCAACCTGATCGGTGCGCGGGAGCTCGCGTTGATGAAGCCGACGGCCTATGTAATCAACTGTGCGCGCGGCGGCATCGTCGATGAGGCTGCCCTGCTGGCGGCGCTCGAGGCCGGCAAGCTCAAGGGCGCCGGTCTCGACGTTCAGGTGACCGAGCCGCCCAAGTCCGACGATCCGCTGCTCAAATCAGACCGCATCATCCTGACGCCGCACTCGGCGGCAGCCACCTCGGAGGGTGTGGTGCGCATGGCAAAGACGGTCGCGCAGAACGTGCTCGATCACTTCGATGGCCGCCTGCCGGTCTCACACGTGTTCAATCCGGACGTGCTGAAGGCCGGCCGCAACCGCAGGGGATAAACCCATGAGACCCAACGCTTTGAAGAAGCTGCTGGCCGAGGGCAAAACAGCCGTCAACGGCTGGGTCGGCATTCCGAGCAGCTTCTCGACCGAAATCTACGCGGCCCAGGGTTGGGACAGCGTCACGCTCGACATGCAGCACGGCGCGCTCGACTTCAACGACGTCGTGCCGCTGCTGCAGGCGATCGCCGCCGTCGGGCCGACGCCGATGGCGCGGGTGCCGTGGAACGAGCCGGGCGTCATCCAGAAGGTGCTGGACGCGGGCGCCTACGGCATCATCTGCCCGATGATCAATACCAAGGCGGAAGCCGAGGCTCTCGTCGCGGCGGGCCGCTATCCTCCCGTCGGCAGCCGCAGCTTCGGGCCGTTCCGTGCCGCACAGTATGGCGGTGCCGACTACTGGCAACATGCCAACGACGAGGTGCTGCTGCTCGCCATGATCGAGACGCGCAAGGCGGTCGAAAACCTCGATGGGATCCTGTCGGTGCCGGGGCTCAGCGGCGTCTATGTCGGGCCCGGAGATTTGTCCTTGTCGCTCGGCAAGGCGCCGACGCTCGATCCGTCAGATACCGAGGTGCTGGCGGCGATGGCAACGATCGCCAAGAAGACGCGCGCCAAGGGGCTGATCACGGGCGTTCATACCGACGGCCCCAAGACGGCGCTGAAGCGGTTCTCCGAGGGCTATCAGTTCAGCACGCTGCTCAACGACGTGCGGCTGCTGGCAGCCGGGGCGAGCGCGATGGTGCGCGAGGTCAAGGGTCAGGCCCAGGCGGCGGCGGCCAAGACGTACTGACGGGGGCGCTGCCCGACGAAGAGGCGGCGACCGGGGAGGCGGAAAGCGTGTCCGAGGCGGTGAGCGATGCGGGTGCCTCGCTCCTGCGCCATCCACCGTTCGCGCGTTTCTGGTTCTCGCGCATTCTTTCGATGGTGGCGTTCCAGACGCTCAACGTCGCCATTGGCTGGCAGCTCTATGCGATGACCGGCAGCGCGCTCGACCTCGGGCTGGTCGGGCTCGCGCAGTTCGTGCCGATGCTGCTGCTGACGCTGGCTGTGGGCCACGCCGCGGATCGCTATGACCGGCGCCTGATCGCGGCGATCTGTCAGGCCATCGAGGCGGTGGCGGCCACGACGCTGGTGTTGCTGGCGTGGCGCGGGGACCTCTCGCGCGAAGCCATCTTCGTCACGGTTGCGGCGATAGGGGCGGCGCGCGCCTTCGAAGGACCGTCACTTGCCGCGCTGCTGCCCACGCTCGTTCCCCGCGAGCTCATCCAGCGGGCAACCGCGTGGTCGGCTTCGGCGGTTCAGACGGCGCAGATCGCGGGACCCGCCCTGGGCGGCGTGCTGTCCGGCATCACGCCGCTCGTCGCCTACGCGGCGGCGGCGCTTTCGTTCGCGCTGGCCGCGATGCTGGCTGCCGCTATTCCGTCGCCGGCGCAGGCGGCCAGCAGGGTGCCGCCGACGCTGGCTTCGCTGTTCTCCGGCTTCGGCTTCATCCGGCGAAGCCCGATCGTCCTCGGCGCCATCTCGCTCGATCTGCTGGCGGTGCTGCTCGCCAGTGTTGTGGCGCTGCTGCCGATCTACGCGCGGGACGTGCTCGAGGTAGGGCCATGGGGCCTCGGCCTGTTGCGCGCCGCCCCAGCGGTGGGGGCGCTTGCCATGTCCGTCACGCTGGCACGCCGCAACCTCGGGTATCCGGTTGGGACTACGCTGTTCGCGGCAGTGGCGACCTTCGGGGCGGCGACCGTGATCTTCGGTGCGTCGGAGCACTTGGCGCTGTCGCTGCTGGCGCTGGCGACGATGGGTGCAGCCGACGTGGTCAGTGTGGTGATCCGGATGTCGCTGGTGCAGCTCTACACGCCGGATGAGATGCGGGGCCGCGTGAGCGCGGTCAACGCCATGTTCATCGGCACGTCCAATCAACTCGGGGACTTCCGTGCCGGGCTGGCGGCGAGCTTGGTCGGCGTCGTGCCAGCGGTGGTGGGCGGCGGCCTGTGCGCGATCGCCGTGGCGGTGTTGTGGCCACGGCTCTTTCCCGATCTCAAACGCGTGCGCACGCTCGGGGCATGACGGCGGCCCGCCCCATCAGTAGGTGGCGCGGCCGCCGGAGATGTCGAGGACCTGACCGGTGGTGAAGGAGCAATCCTCCGAGGCCGCCCATGCGATCAGAGCCGCGACCTCCTCGACCGTCACGAGCCGGCCCTTCGGGATCTTGGCCAGCATGTAGTTGATGTGCGCCTCGGTGGTCTGCCCGAGGATTGCCGTGCGAGCCACCGCCGGCGCGATGGCGTTGACGGTGATGTCGTGCGTCGCGACCTCCTTAGCCAGCGACTTGGTGAGCCCGATCAGGGCCGCCTTCGACGCGGAGTAGGCGCTGGCGTTGGGATTGCCTTCCTTGCCGGCGATCGAGGCGATGTTCACGATGCGCCCGTAGTTCTGCTTGATCATGCCGGGGACCAGTGCATGGCAGCAGTTGAACGGGCCTTCGAGGTTGACCTGAAACGTCTGTCGCAGCTCCTCGAGGGGGTACTCCCAGACCTTGGCGGTCGGTCCGGCGATGCCGGCGTTGTTGACCAGGATGTCGACCTTTCCGAACGCCTTCAGCGTGGCGTCCCGCGCCTTCTCGACGGCTTTGGGGTCAGTGACGTCGCAAGCGAAGGCGCTGACGCTGTTGCCGAGCTCCTTGGCAGTCGCGTCGGCGAGCTTGCCGTCACGGTCCCAGATGGCGACCTTGGCACCGGAGGCAATGAAGCGCTCGGTCGAGGCACGGCCGAAACCCTGGGCCCCGCCCGTGATCACCGCGACGCGGCCATTGAGATCGATCTTGTTCGCCATGGTGTTTCCAGTTCCCTGATGTGTGTCGATCAAATGGGCCGGCTGGCTCACGTGGGAAAACGCCGGCTGAGCTCGGCCACCTGCTCGGCATTGAGCATGCGGACCCTCTCGCCCCGCAGCAAGAGGAAAAGTCGCGCGGTTTCCTCCAGCTCCTCGATGGCGTCGGCTGCAGCGGACAGGCTGGAGCCGGCCACCACTGGGCCGTGGTTGGCCAGCAGAACCGCATGGTGGCGGCCGGCCAGCTTGCCGACCGCGCCGGCCAGGGCGGCATCGCCCGGCGGATAGTACGGGACCAAGGGAAGGGTGCCGACCCGCATCACGTAGTAGGCGGTGATCGGGGGCAGGCAGTTGGCATGGTCGATCGCGTCGAGGCAACTCACGGCCACCGAGTGGGTGGAGTGGAGATGCACCACGGCGCCCGCTTTGGGGCGCTCGGCGTACATGGTGGTGTGCAGAAATGCTTCCTTGGTCGGGGCATCGCCGACCAGGAGCCGGCCGGCGGTGTCGAGCTTCGACAGCCGCGCAGGGTCGAGCGTGCCGAGCGAGGAGCCTGTCGGCGTCATCAGCCAGCCGCCGTCGGGCAGGCGCACCGAGATGTTGCCGGTCGAGCCGTGGGTGAGTCCGCGGTTGAACAGCGAGGCGCCCACCGCGCAGATCTGCTCGCGCAGCCTGGCCTCGGCCGTCATGCCAGCAGGCTCCACGCCTTGAGGAAGAAGTCCGAGGCGCCGAAGTTGCCAGACTTGAGCGCGAGGACCTGGCCGCCTCCGTCGAGGCTTCTGGTCCACGGCACGCCGGGATCGATCTCCGGGCCGATCTCGATGGCGGTAACGCCGAGAGCGTTGACGACAGCGCCGGACGTCTCCCCACCCGCCACGATCAGCCGCGTGACGCCTTGGTTCGCCAGCAGGACGGCGGCCGCGGCCAGTTCGCGCTCGACGAGGGTTCCGGCCTCCTCGCGACCGAGCTCGGTCTGCACGGCACGGACGCGGTCGGGCGTCGCGCTCGAATAGATCAGCACCGGCTTGCCGGCCGGCTGCTTCGAGACCCACGCGGCGATATCCGCGCCCTTGAGCGTGCCACGCGCGATGGCGAGCGGATCGACCTCGAATGCTGGCAGGCCGGCCTCCTTGGCTGCCTTGACCTGGCCGCGGGTTGCCTCCGAGCAGCTCCCGGCGATGATCGCGGCGCGACCCTGCGGAGCGGCAATGCGTGTCGGCGCAGCGGCCTGCTTCATCACTCCCTGCCGGACGAAGTTGGCGGGCAGCCCCATGGCGACGCCCGAGCCCCCCGTGATGAGCTTATGGCCCGCCGCAGCGGTTCCCATGTCGACGAGATGGCGATCGAGGATGGCATCGACGACCGCGAAGCGCATGCCGGCCTTGGCGGCATCGGCAAAGGCCTTGGCAATCGCGTCGGCGCCCTGGTCGACGGTGGCGTACGGCACGAGGCCGACCTTGAGCCGGGTCTGGCGCTGGAGGACACGGGCGAGATTGGAATCCCGCATCGGGGTCAGCGGGTGGTCCTTCATCGGGCTTTCGGCGAGCGGCACGTCGCCGACGAAGAGGTTGCCCTGATAGACCGTCCGCTTGTTGGCAGGGAATGCCGGGCAGACGAGGGCGATGTCGCCGCCGGCCTTGGCAAGCAGGGCTTCGGCAACGGGGCCGATGTTGCCCTTGTCGGTCGAGTCGAACGTGGAGCAGTACTTGAAGAAAAGCTGGCGGGCGCCGCGGGCAAGCAGGGCGTCGGCGCTGGCCAGCGACCACGCGACGGCTTCCTCTGGCGGGTTGGTGCGGGATTTGAGTGCCACCACGACGGCGTCGAACTCGTCGAGCTTCGCCTTGGCATCGGGGACGCCCATCACCTGCACTGTGCGCATGCCGGCGCGCGTCAACATCAGGGCGAGGTCGGTGGCGCCGGTCAGGTCGTCGGCAATGCAACCCAGAAGCACGGGGGTGGTCTCCGAGGGTGGGGTGGTCCCTTTGCGGCGGAGGTATACATTAAGGCGTTGCTGCTGGCCAAGCCGGCCTTCACGCCTCGCCTGCCCATGCCCTGAGCTTGGTCTTGAGAACCTTGCCATAGTTGTTCTTCGGCAAGGCGTCGACGAGGCGATAGGACTTGGGGCGCTTGAAGCGGGCGATATTGTCGAGGCAAAGACGGTCGAGGGCGGCGGGCTCGAGGGTGGCGCCCGGCCGGGCCACTACGAAAGCGACGACCTCCTCTCCCCACTCGGCGTGCGGGCGGCCGATCACTGCGCATTCGAGCACGGCCGGGTGGGTGAGCAGCAGCTCCTCGATCTCGCGCGGGTAGATGTTGGAGCCGCCGGAGATGATCAGATCCTTGGAGCGATCCTTGAGCGTGAGGAAGCCGTCGGTATCGAGCGCGCCGAGATCGCCGGTCCATAGCCAGCCGTCGCGCAGCGCTTTCGCGCTGGCCTCCGGATTGTTCCAGTAGCCGGCCATCACGCAATCGCTGTGGGTGATGACCTCGCCGATCTCGCCGGGAGGAAGGTCCCGGCCGGCGTCGTCCACGATCCTCACGGCCACGCCGGTGCGCGGGACGCCAGCACTTGCCAGGTGCTCCCGATGGCGGGGATGGCCGGCGTCGATGTGCAGCGCCTTGCCGAGGCCGGTGATGGTCATCGGGCTCTCGCCCTGGCCATAGAGGTTGAAGAGCTTCGGCCCGAACACGCCGAGTGCGGCGTCGAGATCGGCAAGATACATCGGTGCGCCGCCGTAGATGAGTGTCTTGAGGCCTCGCGTATCGGTGCTGCCGGCGCGGGGATGATGAATGAGGCGGGCCACCATCGTCGGCGCGGCAAACAGGCTGATGTTCTGAAATCGGGCGAAGGCGTCGAACACGCGCTCGGGCTCGAAGGAGCCGGCCAGAACGACATTGTTGGAGCCGCGGGCCACATGGGCCAGCGCGTAAAGCCCTGCGCCGTGCGAGAGCGGGGCGGCATGCAGCATCGTATCGGTGGGGCCGAGGAAATCGATGTCGGCATAGTAGCAATGACACATGAAGAGCAGGTTGCGGTGGGTGAGCACGGCGCCTTTCGGCCGGCCGGTGGTGCCGCTGGTGTAGAACAGCCAAGCTTCGTCGGTGGGGTCTCCCTCTGCGGAGGTCACAGGGTCGCCGGCCAGCAGGGCCATGTGGTCAGGCGAGCCGGTGGCGATGATGGCGGGCCAGGACTCGCGAGCGTGAGCCGTCATCTTGTCGGCGAGGTCGGGCGTGGCGATCACCAGTCTGGCGCCGCAGTCGCCGAGGATCCAGGCGAGCTCCTTGGGGTGCAGCTTGGCGTTGATCGGGACGGCGCCGAGGCCGGCGCGCCAGACGCCGTAGATGGCGGGGAGATATTCGGCGCCGTTCTCCATGGCGAGAGCGACGCGGTCGCCACGCTTCAAGCCGTGGCGCCTTAACAGGGTGCCGGCGATGCGGGCCGCCTGGTCCTCGAATGCCGCGTAGGGGACCACCCTATCGTCCGTCGTGATCGCGGGCCGTTCGGGCCACTGGCGGGCGATGGATTGCAAGGTTACCGACAGGTTCATGGGTGCTCACTCGCGACGGTAGCTAAGAAAGGTCGCGTCGCCCGCCGGCCGTCAAGGGTCCTGTCTGGCTCGCGATGGCTTTATCTGGGGCATCGGCGATGGCGTGCCGCCCGTGATGCGACTATCGTCCCCCAGCACCCTGATCGAGGACGACATGCTCAAGATCTACGACACGCTGGAGCTCGATGAGCCCACGCCCGGCGTCTTGGTGGCGACGATGAACCGTCCGCAGGCCATGAATGCGATGAATACGCAGATGATGACCGATCTGCGTGATTTCTTTGCCGGACTCTATGTCGATCCGGATGCCGCGCGGTGCGTGATCCTGACGGGGGCCGGTGGCAGGGCCTTCTGCGCCGGCGCCGATCTCAAGGAGCGCAACGGCATGACGGACGCGGCGTGGCGGCGTCAGCATGCCATCGTCGAGCAGGCGATCCGGGCAATGATGAGCTGTCCGGTGCCGATCATCGCGGCGGTGAACGGCGCGGCGTTCGCGGGCGGGTGTGAGCTCGCGATGGCGTGCGACTTCATCTATGCGGCCGAGCACGCCCGGTTCGCACAGACCGAGACGGCACTGGGCATCATTCCGGGTGCGATGGGGACCCAGAATCTGCCGCGGGCGATCGGGGTTCGGCGCGCCAAGGAGCTGATCCTGACGGCACAGCCGTTCTCGGCCCAGGAGGCGCTGGCCTGGGGGCTCGTCAATCGCGTGCTTTCGGCCGAGCGGCTGATGGAGGAGGCGCTGACGGCGGCAGGACGCATCGCGGACAACGCACCGGTCGCGGTGCGGCAGGCGAAGAAGGCGATGGATGGCGCGCAGGACCGGGATCGGGCCGGCGGCTACGTGTTGGAGATCGAGGCCTACAACCTGACCGTCGGGACGGAGGATCGCCGCGAAGGCATCCGGGCTTTCAACGAGAAGCGCAAACCGGGCTTCAAGGGACGATGAGCATGGGCGAGACCGCCGAAGCCGCCGTGAGCATTCCGGCAGAGCCGCAGTGGGCCGAGGTGCGTGACGGCGTGCGCAATGTCTGTGCTGCATACCCCAACGCCTACTGGATGAAGCTCGATCACGAGGATGCCTATCCGGCCGAATTCGTGGAGGGGTTGACGGCGGCAGGCTATCTCGGTGCGCTCATTCCGGAGGAGTACGGTGGCGCCGGGCTGCCGCTGTCGGCCGGCTGCGCCATCCTCGAGACGATCCACGAGGAGGGGTGCAATGCGGCCGCCTGCCATGCCCAGATGTACACAATGGGAACCGTGCTGCGCCACGGCTCACCCGAGCAGAAACAGCGATATCTGCCAGGCATCGCCTCGGGCGAGCTCAGGCTCCAGGCGTTCGGTGTCACCGAGCCGACGACCGGCAGCGATACAACCCAGCTCAAGACGCGGGCGATCAAGAAGGGGAATGATCGCTACGTGATCAGCGGGCAGAAGGTGTGGACCAGCCGCGCGTTCCAGTCCGACCTCATGCTTCTGTTGGCGCGGACGACGCCGGCCGATCAGGTCCGCAAACGCTCGGATGGCCTTTCGGTGTTTCTCGTCGACTTGCGCGAGGCCAAGGGAAAGGGCCTCGAGCTCAAGAAGATCGACGCGATGATCAATCACAACACCTGCGAGGTGTTCATCGATGGTCTCGAGGTGCCGGCCGAAAACCTGATCGGAGAGGAGGGGCGCGGGTTCCGCTACATCGTCGACAGCATGAATGCGGAGCGCATCCTGATCGCGGCGGAGTGTCTGGGCGATGCCCGCTATTTTATTCGCAAGGCAAGCGACTATGCGAAGGAGCGCGTGGTGTTCGGCCGGCCGATCGGGCGCAACCAAGGCATCCAGTTTCCGATTGCGCGAGCCCATGCGGAGATGACGGCGGCGTCGCTGGTGGTCGCCAAAGCGGCGGCTCTGTTCGAGGGAAATCGTGACTGCGGCGCGGAAGCCAATATGGGCAAGCTGCTTGCGTCGGAGGCGGCCTGGCGGGCAGGGGAAGCCGCCATGCAGACGTTCGGCGGCTTCGCGTTTGCGCGGGAATATGGCATCGAGAGGAAGTGGCGCGAGACGCGGCTCTACCAGACGGCACCGATCTCGACCAACCTGATCCTTGCTTACATCGGCGAGCATGTGCTCGGCCTGCCGAGGAGCTATTGAATGGCCGCTCGAGAGGGGTGCCTATGAAAATCGCGATCATCGGGGTCGGGGCCATGGGCTCGGTCTATGCCGCGCTGCTGGCCGATCACGGCGGGCACGAGGTGTGGGCCATCGATACGTGGGCCGAACATATCGAAGCGATCCGCAAGGGAGGTCTCACGGTCGAAGGCGCGAGCGGCAACCGCACCGTGAGGCTCAACGCCACCACGGCGGCGGGCGAGGTCCGCGACGCCGATCTGGTGATCATCGCCACAAAGGATGACGGCGTTGCGAGCGCCGCAGAGGCCGCGCTGGCGGTCGCCAAGCCGGAAGCACCCATCCTGACCATTCAGAACGGGCTCGGCAGCGCCGACAAGGTGGCCGCGATCGTTGGTTCCAAGCGGATCATGATCGGGGTGGTCGGCGGCTTCGGCGCTTCGATGAAGGGGCCGGCTCATGCCCATCACAACGGCATGGAATTCGTGCGGCTGGGCGAGATGGACGGCGGGCTGACGCCGCGTCTGGAGGCGGTGGCGGAAACCTGGCGCAGCGGCGGCTTCAAGGTTTTGACCTTCGACGACATTCACAGGATGGTGTGGGAGAAGTTGCTGTGCAATTGCACGTTCTCGGGCCCGTGTGCGATCACCGGCTTGAGGGTGGGCGAGATCATGGCCCATCCGCAGGGATGGAGCATCGCGGGGGCCTGCGCGAACGAGGCGTTCAATGTGGCCGTGGCGCGGGGCATCAAGCTCGACATGACCGATCCGATCTCCTATGTGCGGGCGTTCGGGTCGAAGATTCCCCACGCTCGGCCGTCGATGCTGCTCGATCACCTGGCCGGCCGAAAGGCCGAGGTCGACAACATCAACGGCGCCATTCCGCGCGAGGGCGCCAAGGTGGGCGTCGCCGCGCCGGTCAATTCGGTGCTGGTTGCGCTGCTGAAAGCAAAAGAGGCGAGCTTTGCGCCGGCCGTTTGAGGAGCACTGACATGGCGAGGGTTTTGGTCGTCAACGGCAACACCGCCGAATCGAACAAGCGGTTGGTGGAGCTTGGCGGCGAGCCATACGGGCCGATGTATACGGCAGCGCTTCAACGCTACGATTCACGGCTCGAATGCACCGTGCTCGACATTGCCGAAGGCGGCCGGCTGCCGGCGGGGACCGCGCCGTCCGATTTCGATGGCATCGCGTGGACGGGATCGGCCCTCAGCGCCTACTGGGACAAGCCGGCGGTGCAGGTGCAGATCGCGTTCGCGCGTGCGGTGGCGGATGCCCGCGTCCCGTCGTTCGGGAGTTGCTGGGGACTGCAGATCGTTGCCGCGGCGCTCGGCGGCAGCGTTCGCGCTAACCCGAAGGGTGTCGAGATCGGCGTGGCGCGGCGCATTCGTCTTACCGAGGCGGGGCTCGGACATGTGATGCTCGCCGACAAGGGGCCATCGTTCGATGCGGTGGCCATTCACGGCGACGAGGTCGATCGGTTGCCGCCGGATGCCCGCCTGTTGGCGACCAACGACATGAGTACCGTGCAGGCCGCCGAGATCGGGGACGGGCCGGGTAGCTTCTGGGGCGTGCAATATCATCCGGAGTTCGACCTGAGGACGATCGCGTTCCTGCTTCGCCGGGATGCGACCAAGATGGTGGCGCAAGGCTTGAGCCGGACGGTCGACGAGGTCGAGGCGGTTGCACGCGATTTTCTCGCGCTGGCCGCGGAACCAGGCCGGCGCGACTTGGCGTGGCGGTATGGTCTCGACGCGGCCGTGCTCGATGCCGATGTCCGCACGCTGGAGTTCGAGCGCTGGCTTGCGCTCAAGGTCCAGCCACGCGCGCAGGCGCGTGCGGCTGCAGCCTGATACTATTCGTTCGAGCATGACCGCGGGAGGGCCGCGGCGGGACGCGGATTGGAGCGGACGGGGTGCGGTATCCGCTGGCATTGCTGGGTGGGGTGGTGATGTCCGCGGCCGACGCGTATGCGGACACGAGGCTTGCGCAACTTCAGGCGTACGGCGAGCACCTCGCGCAGGAATGCGTGGTCTGTCACCGGCCCGATGGCAAGGATCAGGGCATCCCCGCCATCGTTGGCTGGGCAGCCGATACATTCGTGGCGACCATGAAGGCGTATCGATCGGAAGCCTTCGCAGAACGCCGCAATCCCGTGATGGTCTCGGTGGCTCGATCGCTCAACGATGAGGAGATCACGGCGCTCGCCGCCTACTTCGGATCGCTCAAGCGGTAAGACTTGGCGGCTGCACGCGTGGCCGCCCCTAGGCCCGCTTGGCGAAGATGTCGGCCACGATGCCGGAATACCAGCCTAGGGATTCTTCGTAAGTGGCGGTACGGACCGCCATCATGTCATTAGGGGAAGACACGAAGCCCTCGCTGGCAACGAGCTTGCCCTCGGCGGGTCGGTAGTTGGCGCCGATTTTTGCGCTGTTGCCTTCGGAGATCATCGACCAGCACACGTTGCGGTAGCGGGGAGGAAACTTCGTCTTGCCGGCCAACTCGGCCTCCAGCGCGTTGACGACGACCTTGGCCTGGCTGTTGGCCGAGAATGCGGACTTCGGCATATCGGCAGCAATCGAGGCGTCGCCCAGCACGTAGACGTTTGGCGCTTTCTTCGAGCTGAAGTCGACGGGGTCGACGGGGCACCAGTCACCTTCGGTGAGGCCGGCCTTGCGCGCGATGTCGCCTGCGCGCTGCGGCGGAATGACATTCACGAGATGGCCACGCACGGAAAAGCCGCTCTTGTCATAGACGGCCATGGCGCTGGGGTCGACACGCACGACGGTGTGGTCGTCGATCTCGTCGGTGAGATGGAGATCGATCATCGATTTATAGAGCCGGTTCCAGTTGTCGACGAAGACCTCCTGCTTGGCGAACGTCTTCTTGGCGTCGAGCACGACGATCTTGCAGCCGAAGCGTTGGGTGGAGAGATAATGGGCGATCATCGAGATGCGCTCGTAGGGCCCGGGGGGACAGCGATAGGGATTGTTGGGGATGGCGATGACCACGACGCCGCGGCTGGGGACGGCATCGAGCTGGCTCTTCAGCAGTGCCGTCTGGATACCGCCCTTGTAGGCGTGCGGCATGATTTCGGCGGCTTCCGCGGAATAGCCTTCAATGGCCTCGTATTTGAAGTCGATACCCGGCGACACCACCAGCTTGTCGTAGCTCAGCACTGTTCCGCCTTGCAGGCTGACGGTGCGCTTCTGGGTGTCGATGTCGGTGGCGAGATCGTGGGTGATATTCACGCCCAGTGCTTTAAGTCCCTCGTAGTCGTGGGTCAGAGATTCGAGCGTCCGGAACCCGCCGAGGTAGAGGTTGGAGAAGAAGCAGGTGGTGTACTGCCGCTGCGGCTCGACCAGGGTCACCTGCAGGCCGGGAGAATTTTTCTTGAGATGATGAGCAACGGTGGCGCCACCCGGGCCACCCCCGACGACGACAACTTGGCCGCGGCCCTGCGCATAGGATACGCGAGGCAAGGTCCAGGACGCGGCACCGCCAACAAGCGCGCCGCCGGCGGCCTTTCCAAATTGCCGCCTGTCGATCTGCCGCATCGCTGCCTCTCTCCAGAGCCCCGGAGCGCCCGTGACTGCGACGAGAGTTTCCTCGCGATCGCGTTTCCTGGGCACGTCGCGCCACGTCCGTGCCCCTCGCGCACGTCCGCGATCATCCGATCGCAATGAATGTAGGGTTCGGTGTCAAGGTCAAGAGACCTGTGGCTCCAATGCTCGCTGCTAGAGCCGACCTTCACCGACGAGATCAAGCAACGTATCGACTTTGTGGAGAGCCTCACGGAAATCTGCTCGAGCCGCCTTGCTCAGCCGCTGTGGTGCGATGCGCGGCGACAGCGGCACGCCTTGCTCGGAATCAATGAGCTGTTGCGCGAGGAGTGCGCCGAGGAGAGTCTGGTGGGCGGCAATGATTTCGTCCATCTCGGCGGGATCGCCGACGCCCTTGGCTGCAACGCCGGATAGGCGGTCAGGTGTCGATCGTGCGCGCACATCATGGCGAATGGCAAGCACCCGCGCTCCGGTAAAGATTGGCATCAGCGCTGTGCGCTTGACGTCGATGCGGCGCTGCCCGTCGAGCTTGAAGTTGCCGAACAGCGTGAATGCGGGGGCACGCTGGCGCGCGACTTCGGTCATCAGCTTGAGAAAATCCGGCGCTCGGCCGCCTTCGATCCATGCGTGGTTCCATATCGCCTCGCTGAGCGCAGGGTCGCCGTGCACGAGGATCGCATCGAAGAAAATATCCACGTTGAGGAGGTCCTGCGGGTTCTGGCGACGTACCCAGCCATCGATCGTGGCCGTCCAATCCGCGACGCTCTTGCGCCATTGGCGGTTGCGGGCCATCACGCCGCCCTTGCAGAGCGGCACGCCGACGCTGTGAAGAATCTCGTTCATTTCGACGGCCATGGTCTCGAACCAGCGATCCTCTGGTCCGCCCTCGCCGCCGGACGCGTAGACGATCGCGTTGTCCTGATCAGCCGCGAGCAGGCTTTCGCCGCGGCCGGCGGAGCCAAGCACCAGAACACCATAGGGAACCGGCGGGGGGCCTTGTCTGCGCTCGTCCAGGCGCTGTTCCGCGAGCTGTGCTGCGCGTTTCGTCAAGGCGCAGATTTCGGAGCTGATGACGGCGGATACGGTGCGTGGATCGATATCCTCCTCGAGCAAATCCCTTGCCATGAGCGGCACCCTGGCCCAGGCGCGGCCAAGCTCGGCTGGGGAGGTGGCGCTATCGATCTCGTCTCCCAGAACGAGGGCGGTGGTGGCGCGGTGACGCAACAGATTGCGGGTGGTCAGCGCACCGGTGATGTTGCCCTGCGCATCGCACACACCCAGGTGGCGGAAGCCGAGACGCTCAATGCGGCCGATGGCGCGATAGACGAAGGCGTCCTCGGAGATCGTATAGAGAGGTCGGCTCATGAGCGCGCCGAGCGGCGTGGCCAGACCGTTCTCGCCGCCGGAATGGAGCGCCCGCAGAGCATCGCGCTCGGTCACGATTCCCATGCCGTCCGAGGCGTCCCGGACGAAGATCGAGCTGATCCCCTTGTCGAGCAAGATGCGGATCGCTTCCGCCACGCTGAGCGTTGCATCGACAATGATTGGTGGTGTCGACATGACGTCACGGATGCGGTGGCGGTAAGGAAAGCTATCGATGCGAGCCAACGACCGCACCGCCGTGAGCTGGGGCCCGATGCCATCGGCAGAGAGCCGATTGCGGGCGCGTGCTTCGCCTTCGATGATGGTGTGGGCTGCTGCTTGCGCCTCGGCCAGGGTGCGAATGCCACGCTCGCGCAACAGTGGAACGAGACGGGTAAATATATTTGCGGCGATGATGGCGTCACCCAGCGCACTGTGACGGCCGGACATTGGCACGTCCAGCCATTCCCCCAAACGCTCGAGGCTACGATCCGCCAGCGATGGAATGGCAATTTGAGCCAACACCTGCGTGTCGAGGCTCGGTGGCGTCACCCATGGGCGTCCGAGCAAGGCGTACTCGCGTTCGAGCACGGCCAGATCGTAGGCGATGTGGTGGCCGATGATCAGGGAGGGTCCAACGAACCGCTCCAGCTCGCTTGCGATGTCCGCGAAGGGCGGCGCATTGCTGACAGTCTCGGCGGTGATCCGATGGATGGCGCTCGATGCTGCGGGTATGGGCACGTCTGGCCGCGCGAGGCGAGAGAAGTGCTCCCCATCGCGCACATTGCCGCCCGATATTCGCACAGCGCCGATCTGCAGCAGGCGGGCCGTACGAGGATCCAGGCCGGTCGTCTCGGTGTCGAGCACAACCGCGTCGAGCGCAAGCAGCGGGGTCGAGTGGGTTGTGGCGGCCATGGCGTGTCCTTCCCGCGTCGGCGTTCTTCTCCCGTGCCCGGACACCCAGAACGGGCGACCGGAGCTTCACGCTCGCGGTCCTGGGCAGGCTGCGCCGCGACGGTCGCGCACATCCGATGGCAATGAATGTTGCGTACGCTGTCAAGGTCAAGACGGCGAACGCGGAGTCCCGCGATGGTTCGAGCCGTGATCCACGGGCGTCTCAAAAAGAAAGAAGCCCCGCGAAAGCGGGGCTTCCCTTCTGATGCATGTCGCGCGAGGAAACGTCAGTCCTTGAAGATGTCGCGCTTGTACGTCTCGGGCACGAACAGCATGCCGATGACAAAGGTGCCAACGGCCACGACGATCGGGTACCAGAGGCCGTAGTAGATGTCGCCGGTCTGAGCGACCATCGCGAACGAGGTTGCCGGCAGCAGCCCGCCGAACCAGCCGTTGCCGATGTGATAGGGCAGCGACAGGCCCGAGTAGCGGATGCGTGTCGGGAACAGCTCGACCAGCGCCGCGGCAATCGGCCCGTACACCATCGTGACATAGATCACGAGGATGGTCAGGAGCGCGATCATCGTCAGCTTCTGCAAGCTGAAGATATCGAACATCTGGGCGAAGTTGGCGAGACCGGCCTTGGGGTCGATCGGGATCTTGACGACCGAGGGGTGGTTCGCGCCGGGATAGCCCGCAGCCGTGAGTGCGGCCGAGACGTCCTTGGCGAAGTTCGCATCCTTGGCGTTGTAGTCCTTGTTGTCGATGCGTACGTGGGCGGCGCTGCCGGCCGGCGCCGCTTCGCTCGAGTACTGGACGGCGCTGCGGGCCAGTAGGGCCTTGGCGACGTCGCACGAGTTGACGAACTTCGCCGTGCCGGTCGGATTGAACTGGAACGAGCAGTCGTTGGGGTCGGCGATCACGACGACCTTGGTCTTGCTCTGTGCCTCGTACAGGGCCGGATTGGCGGTTGCCGTAATCATCTTGAACAGCGGGAAGTAGGTGATTGCGGCGAGCAGGCATCCGCCGAGGATGATCGGCTTGCGGCCGATCTTGTCGCTCAGCGCGCCGAACACGATGAATCCGCCGGTGCCAAGGATCAGCGACCAGGCGATCAGCACGTTCGACGTGAACTGGTCGACCTTCAGGATGCTCTGCAGGTAGAAGAGCGCATAGAACTGGCCGGTGTACCAGACCACGGCCTGGCCGGCGGTCAGGCCCAGCAGCGCGAGCAGCGCAATCTTGGCGTTGCGCCATTGGCCGAAGGCTTCCGTCAGTGGAGCCTTCGACTGTGACCCCTCCGCCTTGATCTTCAAGAATGCCGGCGACTCGTTCATCTGCAGCCGGATGTAGAGCGAGATGATGAGCAGCAGGATCGACACCAGGAACGGGACGCGCCAGCCCCAGGCGGCGAATGCCGTGATCTTGGCGCCGCTGGCCAGCACCACTTCGGGATAGTTGGCGTTGACGTAGATCTGCGTGAACAAGATGACGATGAGGGAGAGCAGGAGCCCCAAGGTGGCGGTGGTCTGGATGAAGCTCGTGTAGTAGCCCCGCCGATTCTGAGGAGCGTGCTCTGCGACGTATATCGCGGCGCCGCCATACTCGCCGCCGAGCGCGAGGCCCTGGGCCATGCGCAGCGCGATCAGCGCGGCAGGGGCGATGAAGCCGATCGAATCGTAGCTCGGCAGCAAGCCGACCAGAAATGTCGAAAGGCCCATGATCAGGATGGTGATGAGGAAGGTGTACTTGCGGCCGATGAGGTCGCCGAGCCGGCCGAACACCAAGGCGCCGAAGGGGCGTACGAGGAAGCCAGCGGCAAACGCCAGCAAGGCGAAAATGTTGCGCGTGGCTTCGGGGTATTGGCTAAAGAATTGTGCGCCGATGATCGCGGCGAGCGAGCCGTAGAGATAGAAGTCGTACCACTCGAAAATGGTGCCCGCCGATGAAGCGATGATCACCTTTCTTTCTTCGCCGGTCATGCCAGTCCGGCGGCGTTCCGCAATCAGAGTATCGTGTGCAGCGGTCATGGGGCGCGTTCTCCGTGGGACCGTTGATTGACCGCCGTGCTCAGCATCTGAGCGACGGTCTTGGATCAATGGCATAGAGCGCGCAGCGCCGCCGACGGGCACTTCGTCTATCAGTCTTTGGTCGGCCTATGACGGGTTAGTGCTATGAATTATAGAGGTTTTCCTCGACATGGAGAGGTTCCTTCCGATTCGCAGCCCCCTAGACAATTGGGATAAGACGCCTTGGCTGCGGCCACCGGACTACCTATTGCAGTGCTGTCTCCGCGGATTGGTACCTAGCCGATAGAATGGTCAGATCGCCCCGCAAGCGCAGGACGCGTGCGCCCGTCGGTCCAGCAGGCGCCACGGTACCGTCTGCAGAGCGCCTCGAATCACAACGCGAGGTGTTGTTGCGGCGGCTTGAGCTGTTCGGCGCGCGCATCGCGCATCTGCCGGGGTATCGCACCGCCCAACGGCTGCTCAATCAGAAGTTCCGACTCGCCGACTTCGCCGCGCGAGTCGAAATCTTGCGGGCGGCGCAGTTTCTCATCGATGTCCTTGAGCAAACCGTGCGCTGAGCCTGGCCCTGCAATCGGCCCGTCAGGGCATCCATGGACATATCGACAAAAGTCTAAGGCCTTCGCGCGGGGCGGGGCGCCGGCCCTTGGGCGGCTTGGACGCGCATTGCGCAACCCTTTGAGCAAAGTTGACAAAATCACGCTCTGCCTGGTGGCAGCTGCATGGGTAAACGCCAGAAAACGTCGGGGTTTCAGAGGCCTTTACCGGTCGTATCAGCCTAAAGTCTAGGTTTCGACGACGACGTGAGCGACTAGCGTCGCGCCAGATGGGGGAAGCGCAAGCGTCGCTCGGTGGCGCGTTTCAAGAAAATACGTACAGCCTCCCTCCATTCGGGCCGCGCGGCGCGAAAGCCGTCGAACCAAGGGAGACGTACTGCAATGACTCAAGGAAGTGGCGACAGGTACTGGTCGAGAACCAGTGCGCTGATGTGGGTGATGCTGGTGCTGTGGATCTTCTTCAGCTTCGTCATCCATATGTTCGTGAAGCCTCTCAACGACATCAGGTTCATCGGCTTCCCGCTCGGCTTCTACATGGCCGCGCAGGGGTCGCTCATCGCCTTCGTCGTGATGCTGTTCGTGTTTGCCTGGCGGCAGGACGCGATCGATCGCGAAGAGGGCGTCGCTGAAGACGATTGAGAGGATTGGACATGGCGCAACAAGCACAAGCCGGGAGCGGGGATTTCGTCTCCAACCTCGGCAAGATTTACGGTCTCTACACGGGCGGCTTCTTCGCGTTCGTGATCTTCCTGGCCATCCTCGAGCAGCTCGGGGTGCCCAACACGTTCATCGGATACGGCTTCGTGTTCCTGACGCTGGCCGTCTACGCCGTCATCGGTGTCATTTCGCGCACCATGGAGGCGGGCGAGTACTACGTGGCTGGCCGGCGCGTGCCGGCGTTCTACAACGGCATGGCGACCGGCGCCGACTGGATGTCGGCCGCGTCGTTCGTGGGCATGGCCGGCTCGTTGTTCCTCCTCGGCTACGACGGCCTCGCCTTCGTGCTGGGTTGGACCGGCGGCTACGTGCTGGTCGCGATCCTGATCGCACCCTACCTGCGCAAATTCGGCGCCTACACCGTGCCGGACTTCTTCGCGGAGCGGTTCGGCGGCTCGTTCAACCGCTTCCTCGCGGTGGTCGTGCTGGTCTGCTGCTCGTTCACCTACGTCACTGCGCAGATCTATGGGACGGGCCTCATTGCCTCGCGCTTCCTCGGCATGGACTTCACTGTGGCCGTCTATGTCGGCCTCATCGGCATCCTGCTGTGCTCGATGCTCGGCGGCATGAAGGCGGTGACATGGACGCAGGTGGCGCAGTACATCGTGCTGATCATCGCCTACCTGACGCCGATCGTCATCCTGTCCGCAAAGAAGTACGGCGTTCCCGTGCCCCAGCTCACCTATGGGCAGGCGCTGCAGGACATTGCCGCACTCGAACAGGGCATGATCCAGAAGGGATTGGCAACCGCCCAAAACCTCAAACCGCACACGACGCCCTTCCTCAGCTACGATCCGCTCAACTTCTTCGCGCTGATCCTGTGCCTGATGGTGGGCACGGCATCGTTGCCGCATATCCTGATGCGCTACTTCACCACCCCGTCGGTGCGTGAAGCCCGCGTTTCCGTGGCCTGGTCGCTGTTCTTCATCTTCTTGCTTTACTTCTCGGCACCGGCCTATGCGGCGTTCTCGAAGCTCGAGGTGTATTCAACCGTGATCGGGCGGCCGCTCGGCGAGGTCAGGCCATGGCTTATCACCTACGGCTCGCTCGGGCTCGTCAAGGTGTGCGGAGTTGATGCCATATCGATCGATGCGATCAAGGCTGCATGCGGAAAGATTGCCGGTCATCCAGGCGTGATCCGGCTGGCTGACCTCAGCATCAATACGGACGTGATCGTGCTCTCGACGCCGGAGATCGCGGGCATGCCGTACGTCATCGCAGGCCTAGTCGCCGCCGGTGGTTTGGCGGCGGCGCTGTCGACGGCGGACGGGTTGCTGCTTGCCATCGCCAACGCGTTGTCGCACGACATCTACTACAAGATGCTCGACCGCAATGCACCGACGGCTCGCCGCCTGATCGTTTCCCGCATTCTGCTGCTCCTGGTGGCTATCGCGGCGGCATATACCGCCTCGACGAAGCCATCTGACATTCTGGCGATGGTGTCATGGGCGTTCTCGTTAGCAGCGGCCGGTATCTTTCCGGCGCTGGTCATGGGGATCTGGTGGAAGCGGTCGAACTCGTGGGGCTGCGCGGCCGGCATGATCGTCGGCTTCGGCCTCTGTCTCACGTACCTTGTCGTATCCCGGTACTTCCCCGGGTTCGGTGTGGCTTATCTTGGCATGACATCGCTGCTCAATGCCGCAACGGGCGCGCCCTTGGTCGACCTGGCCAAGGCGATGGCCGCACCGAACGCGTTCGAGCATTGGGTGACGCTGGCGCATCCGATGGCGTCCAAAGTCGGCTGGTTCAACGTCAATAACATCTCCTCGGGACTGTTCAGCATTCCCGTGGGCTTCCTGACGATCTGGATCGTGAGCTTGCTCACGCCGGCGCCTTCCGCGGCCGTGCAGGAAATGGTCGACAACACGCGCCGGCCGCGAGGCGAGACGATCCTCAAAGACAAGGACGCGGCCGTCGCCCATTAGGACAGCCGGCGTTGTCTCAAGGATGCTGGAGAGCGGGGTCTTGTGCCCCGCTCTTTCTTTCGGCAAGAGTCACCTGAGCGAATGACCCCAACCGACAGCCTGTTCACTCACTGGTACTTCCATCTGCCGAACCTGGTTCTGGCAGCTCTCATCTACACGCTGATCGGCCGCTATCTGCTGACGCTGTTTTTTCGTCGCAAGCCGGACGCCGTAATCCTTAAAGTTTTCGCGTCGGTAACCGACCCAGTGCTCAATGCGATCCGGACCGTCACGCCCAAGGTGGTGCCCAACGGGCTAGTCATGGTGCTGGCCATCGTATGGCTGACGGCCGCTCGTATGTTCCTCTATCTGACCGTCCTGGCGGCCGGTGTGCGGCCGGTGATCGGAGGGTAGCGGCGTGGACGATTTCGATCAACGCCAAGAGCAGATGCAGTCCGACGTGCTGCTGGTCGCGACGGCCGGCCTGTCACTGCTCAACGGCATGCCCTTCTCGCCCGTGCTGCTGCCGTTTCTGGCGCTGCTCAAGGCGCTGATGGCGGGCACCTGGTTGGCGAGCCCCATCGTGGTGACCTATCTCGCCTCGATCATGGCATCGGCGACGACACTGGTGCTGGCCGGTGTGCCAGCCGCATTGTACGAGCGCGCGAAGGGTCTCGAGCGCAGCACGGCCATGTCACTCGGAATCTGGCTCGCCGGCACGCTTCTTCTCGTTGTCCTGCCACATATTCTGGTCGGGCGCTGAGGGTTTCGCCGAGCAGCCCGCGCAAATGCTCAATCACATGGCTGCGATTGCCTCCGCTTCGTGCTTGCCAACGCGGCGCGTGGCTCAGACACTCGGCCCAACAGTATTGTTGCGCTGCTCGGCGGCGTCGCAAAGAGGGAACGCCTCGCTATGCTGCAACGCATCGAGACAGTTGCCGAATTGTCCGTGGGGCGCGGCTGCGGGTTTGCGGCAATGGCCATTCTGACCTTCATGGTCGGCTTGTCCGGCGAAATGCGCATGTCATTTCAATGCGGCGGCTATCTCACGCTGCTCGTGTGCTTCGTTCTGATCCTCAAAGCGACGCGGGCCTATTCCCACCCCTACAAGCAAACAGAGCTGTGGCTCATGCTCGAGCCCAAGGAAAGACCGGATGCCGTCATTGCACAGCGGGTGATCGGGACGGTGTTGCGCGATACCTATCTGCGGTTTGCGTTACATGCCGCCCTGCTTTCGGCCGGATTTCTGGTGGCGGCCGTGGTTTGGGGCATGTTCGGGCTCGGGCCTGCGGCCTGAACGACGGGTGCAGGCTCGGCCGAAGGGAGCATGTCGGGACGAGGCGGCGCGTCGAAGTGTGCCGGTTGGCGTGCGCCCAAGCGCCCAGAAGGTTGCTGCAACATCGAAATAATCGCCCGCCGACGGCAAGTCGTCGCCAAGTATTCCTAACGCATATTAACCAATGTAGTTAATGGCCTCTGGCCAAATCGTTTTTTGTCGGTAGCCCTCGCGTCCCGGCGGGGGTTTCCGGTGTCGCTGCTGCGGCCATCAGGGTGGCAGCGTCCCGGAACAGCCGGGAGAAAAAGGATATGATCGGACATGTGTGGGCTCGCGGGCCCGGAGGACGGGATCGTGCGCGGGCTTTGGGTGGCTGTCGGCTTTTGATGCCCCTGTGGGTGGCCGCGCTGGCAATCGGATCAATGGCGGCCTCAACGCCCGGTCGGGCGGACGGCGGCGTCGAATGGGAGCAAGGCGGAACGTTCACCCGCGTCGGATTTGGATCGCACGCGGGGCGGGCCTATCGGGCGGCCGATGCAGGCGAGGTCGAGGCCCCGCAACGGCGTAAATCGCGCCGTGCCGCAGTGAGCGACCAGCAAATTGTCGAGGCTGACGTTCCGCAGCGGCGCGGGTCGCGGAAAACGGCGGTCAGCGAAGAGGTCCGCACCAAGCGGCGTGCCGCGAAGGGACCGCGTGTGGCGAGCCTCGGCCGCACGCCCGAATACAGCGAACCGCCAAAGAGCCTGTCAGGGGGCGGCAACATCAGCTGGGTGGCCAGCGCGAGCTGCCTGGCATCGAATTTGAGATCCGTCATCGCTCATATTGCGCAGTCCTACGGCGGCGTGCGCGTCAACTCGACGTGCCGGGCCAGAGGTCACAACCGGCGGGTCGGCGGCGCACCACGCTCCTACCACCTGAGCGGGGATGCTGCGGACATCCGCATCAGCGGTAATGTGAGAGCCGCCTACGCTTATCTGCGCAGCGCGGTAGGCGGGCTCAAGCACTACGGGGGTGGCTTGTTCCACATCGACAACGGCCCGCGCCGGCCGTTCTAGCATCGCCTTCCGCTCGAGCACATCGTCGGCCGCATCCTCAGCGGGTGCGGCCGGTGCCGCGGCATCCGTGGTAAGGCTTTGCGGGGCCCGAGCTTTTGCGTATTCTCCCTGCACGTCGCAAACAAGGTGCCCACGCGGCCATGTCCGTTAAGGGTGGAGGGAGAGATCGATGCGCTTCATTCGAACGTTGGTCGTTGCCGCTAGTTTTGCTGCCGCGTCTGTGGCATCGGCGCAGGACCTCCGGATCGGTCTGTCCGCCGAGCCGTCGGCGATCGACCCTCATTTCCACAATCTGACGCCGAACAACGGCGTGCTGTCGCATATCTTCGAGCGGCTGGTCGAGACCGACCCAAAGAACAAGCTGATTCCGGGGCTGGCGGCGAGCTGGAAGACGGTCGATGACACGACGTGGGAGTTCAAGCTGAGGCCCGGCGTCAAATGGCACGACGGGACGCCGTTCACTGCCGACGACGTGATTTTCACGTTCGAGCGTGCTCCTAATGTGCCCAACAGTCCGTCGAGCTTCGCGGGAATGGTCAAGGGCAAAACGGTCAAGAAGATCGACGACCTGACGATCCAGATCTCGACTCCCGCGCCGCATCCCTTGATGCCGAACGATCTGTCCAACCTGCTGATCATCTCCAAGAAGGCGGGCGACGGGGCCAAGACCGAGGACTACAACTCGGGCAAGGCGGCGATCGGCACGGGTCCCTACAAGTTCGCCGCATTCGTTCCCGGCGACCGCATCGAGGTTGTGCGCAACGACGACTATTGGGGCGGTAAGCAGCCTTGGGCAAAAGTCTCGTTCAAGCCGATCAAGGCAGGTCCGGCTCGTGTCGCGGCGCTGCTTGCCGGCGACGTCGATCTTGTCGAGGACGTTCCCACCGCGGACATTGAGCGGCTCAAGAAGGAGCCGAAGGTCCAGGTCAGCCAGGGCGTTTCGCGGCGCGTGATCTATTTCCACATGGATCAGTTCCGCCAAGAGACGCCGTTCATCACCGCCAAGGACGGCGCCAAGATCAAGAATCCGCTGCTGGACAAGCGGGTGCGCGAAGCGTTGTCGAAGGCGCTCAACCGCGACGCCATCGTCAGCCGCGTGATGGAAGGCGTCGCGATCCCAGCCGGTCAGTTGCTTGCCGATGGATTTTTCGGCGTGTCGCCCAACGTCAAGCCGACGGCCTACGATCTCGAAGGCGCCAAGAAGCTGCTGGCGGATGCCGGTTTTCCGAACGGCTTCAAGATGACTATCCATGGGCCGAACGGGCGGTACACCAACGACGTGAAGATCGCCGAGGCGGCGGCACAGATGTTCACGCGCGCCGGCATCGATACGACAATCGAAACGCTGCCGCCGGCCGTGTTCTTCAACCGCGCGTCGGCCGGTGCCAACGGGCAGCCCGAGTTCAGCTTCATCCTGGTCGGGTGGGGCTCGGATACGGGTGAGACCTCGAGTCCGCTCAAGTCGCTGCTCGGAACCTTCGACAAGGACAAGGGCAGCGGAACGGCCAACCGCGGGCGCTACTCCAATCCGGAGCTCGACAAGCTCGTCGTGGATGCGTTGGCGACGGTTGACGATGCCAAACGGCAGGCGACCCTGGCCAAGGCTGTCGAGCTTGTGATGGGCGACGTGGGCCTCATTCCATCCCACTATCAGATCAATACGTGGGCCGCGAAGAAGGGCCTTGCGTACGATGCCCGTGCCGACGAATACACGGTCGTCATGAGCGTCAAGAAGGAATAGCGACTCGACGGTGAGCGCGGCCGGGTAGCCGGCCGCGTTCTGTGCCCCGCGCCGAAGACGGCGCCAATGTGATTTGGTCGGAACGGCGGCCGGGAGGTGATATGCGAAGCGAGCCGCACGGCTTGGCCGGTGCGCGATCACAAGGCGTATCTGCTGCATCCGGCTGCATGCTCGGTCTCGCGTCATGACGGCATTTGTCATCCGCCGACTGATGCAGAGCGTGCTGGTCGTATGGGTGATGTCGCTGATCGTGTTCTTCGGCGTGCATATTGTGGGTGATCCGACCTACCTGCTGATCAACCCACAGGCCGACGAGACCGAACGCATCGCCGCCGTCAAGGCGCTCGGACTCGACCGACCAGTCTGGGAGCAGTACTGGCATTTCGTGACCGGCGCGCTGCAAGGCGATCTGGGCAAATCGTTCGTGTTCGGGGAGCCGGCGCTACGCACCATCCTTCAGCGCATGCCGGCAACGCTGGAGCTGGCCTTCGCCGCGTTGGTGCTGGCGATCGTGTTCGGCATTCCGCTCGGTCTCTATGCAGGGCTCAAGCCGCAGAGCCTCGGGTCGAAAATCATTATGGCCGGATCGATCGTCGGCTTCTCGCTGCCGACATTCTGGGTCGGGATCATGATGATCATGGTGTTCGCAGTCATGCTCGGCTGGCTGCCGTCGACCGGGCGCGGGCCGACCGCGACCTTCCTCGGAATCACCTCCAGCCTATTCACGCTCGAGGGGCTGCGTTACGTGTTCCTGCCGGCGCTCAATCTGGCGCTGCTCAAGATGTCGCTGGTGATCCGGCTGACGCGGGCCGGAACGCGCGAGGCCATCCACCAGGACTACATCAAGTTCGCACGAGCCAAGGGATTGTCGAACCGCCGCGTGATCGGCGTACATCTGTTAAAGAACATCCTCATTCCGGTCGTCACCGTCATTGGTCTCGAGTTCGGCAATCTCGTCGCCTTCTCGGTCGTGACCGAGACGATCTTTGCCTGGCCCGGCATGGGCAAGCTGCTGATCAGCTCGATCCAAAGCCTCGACCGGCCGATCATCGTCGCCTACCTCATCATCATCGTGCTGATGTTCGTGATCATCAACCTTGTGGTTGATATTCTCTATTCCGTGCTCGATCCGCGGGTTCGGCTCGGGGAGAGCTCGGCATGAGCGTCATCGATGCAACCCCGGCGAAAATCGACAAGCCACGCGCTGCCGCGGTCGTTGAGACGCCATTTCGCCGTTTCGTCTCCGACTATTGCGAAAGCAGGATTGCGGTGGCTGGTCTGCTGGGACTTGTCATCCTTGTCGTTCTGGCGCTGCTGGCTCCCCTGATCACGCCGCAAAACCCTTACGATCTCGCACAGGTCGATGTGCTCGACAGCCGGCTGCCGCCCGGCGAGAAGGGGTTCAAGGGCTATACGCATTGGCTCGGCACGGACGGCGCGGGACGCGATCTGCTGTCGGCCATGCTCTATGGCCTGCGCATTTCACTGGTGGTCGGGGTGATGTCGGGGCTGATCGCCATGGCGGTTGGAGCCTCGGTCGGGCTCGTCGCGGCCTATGCCGGTGGGCGGGTCGAGAGCATCATCATGCGCATCGTCGACCTGCAGCTCTCGTTTCCGGCGATCTTGATCGCGCTGATGTTGATCGCGGTGCTCGGCAAAGGTGTCGACAAGATCGTCATCGCGCTCGTCACGGTGCAGTGGGCCTACTATGCGCGGACGGTGCGCGGCACCGCGCTGGTGGAGCGGCGAAAGGAATACGTCGAGGCGGCGGCGTGCCTCGGCCTCGGGCATGCACGCATCCTGTTCCGTCAGATCCTGCCCAACTGCCTGCCGCCGCTGATCGTCGTGGCAACGGTGCAGGCGGCGCATGCCATTGCGCTGGAAGCGACGCTGTCGTTCCTTGGGGTGGGGCTGCCGCAGACGGAGCCGTCGCTGGGTCTGCTCATCTCCAACGGTTTCGAGTATGTGCTGTCGGGCAAGTACTGGATCAGCACGTTTCCCGGCATCGCGCTGCTGGTGACGATCGTCACAATTAATCTCGTCGGCGATCAGTTGCGCGACGTGCTAAACCCCAGGCTGCGGCGATGAGCGCGCCCACGCTGGAGGTGGAGAACCTCAAGACTCACTTCTTCACCAAGGCCGGCGTCGTCAAGGCGGTGGATGGGGTGAGCTTCTTCGTGAATGCCGGAGAGGTGCTGGGGCTCGTTGGCGAGTCGGGCTGCGGCAAGTCGATTACCGGGTTCTCCGTGCTTGGCCTGATCGATGCGCCCGGGCGCATCGTGTCGGGCGCCGTGCGCTTCAAGGGGCGCGACCTGACGCAGCTTCCCGAAGAGGACGTGCGCAAGTTACGTGGCGACCGGATCGCGATGATCTTTCAAGATCCGATGATGACGCTCAATCCAGTGCTCAGGGTCGATACGCAGCTCGTCGAGACGGTCCAGGCTCATCGCAAGATCGACCGCAAAGCGGCCCTTGCCCTTGCCCGCGACGCGCTGGCCGAGGTCGGCATTCCGAGCCCCGAGCGGCGGCTGAAAGCGTACCCTCACGAGCTTTCCGGCGGCATGCGCCAGCGTGTGGCCATCGCCATCGCCTTCCTGAACAAACCGGATCTCATTATCGCGGACGAGCCAACCACGGCCCTCGACGTGACAATCCAGGCGCAGATCCTGCACGTCGCACAGGAGCTTTGCCGCAACCGTGGCACGGCGATGATCTGGATCACGCATGACCTTGCAGTGGTTTCGGCGCTCGCCGACCGCATCGCGGTGATGTACGCCGGGCGAATTGTCGAACAGGGTGCCGCTTCCGACATCGTCGGTGCGCCTCTGCATCCTTACACTAAAGGGCTGATCGGCTCGGTGCCAAGCCACAACCGGCGCGGTCAGCGGCTCACTCAAATCTCGGGAATGACGCCCTCGCTATTGAACTTGCCGCAAGGCTGCGCCTTTCGCGCACGCTGCACCTATGCCGTGAGCGAATGCCTTGCCGAGCCCGGCATCACGATGCCTGCTCCCCATCGGCAAATCCGCTGCTTCCGGCCTCTGCTGGCGGAGGTGAAGTCGTGAGTGCCGTTGCGGCCAAAGCCCCCGTCATCGAGGCGCGTCAGTTGACCAAGCGCTTCGTCAAGTCGCTCGATCTAGCGGGGCGGATGGCGCAACGGCTCGGCTCCGACATTGCGGATGAGGTGGTGCACGCCGTCGATCGCGTCGACTTGGTCGTGGCAGATGGCGAGGTGGTCGGGCTGGTCGGCGAGTCCGGTTGCGGGAAATCGACCCTCGGGCGCATGGTCGCGGGCATTCTCTCGCCGACGGAGGGCCAGGTGCTGTTCCGAGGGAGGGACAGGGCAACCCTGGCCGGCCAAGATGCCCGGGCTGCACGGCTCGCCGTGCAGATGATCTTCCAGGACCCTTACGCTTCGCTCAATCCGAGGGCGCGGGTCGAGACCATCGTCGGCGAAGCGCCCCTGGTGCACGGCATCGCCAAGCGCAGAGCTCTGGGCGCGTATGTCGACGATATGCTGCGCCGCGTGGGGCTCGATCCCGATTTCAAGCGGCGTTATCCGCATCAGTTCTCTGGTGGTCAGAGGAGCCGGATCGGCATCGCGCGGGCATTAGCGGTCAATCCCGAGTTTCTGGTGTGCGACGAGGCGATCGCGGCGCTCGACGTTTCGATACAGGCGCAGGTCATCAACCTGTTCATGGACCTGCGGCAAGCCCTGAATCTGACCTATCTTTTTATCAGCCATGATCTCGGCGTGGTGCAGCACATCTCCGACCGGATTGTCATCATGTATCTCGGGCGAGTGGTGGAGGAGGCACCGACCGAGGAACTGTTCGCCAAGCCCAACCACCCCTACGCGCAGGCCTTGCTCTCCGAGGTGCCGCGTCTCGGCCGCGAGAAGCGCTCGTTCCATCCCGTGAAAGGCGAGATCCCGTCACCGCTCGCGCCGCCGCCGGGTTGCCATTTCCATCCGCGCTGTCCCTTCGCCTTCGAACGCTGCCGCAGCGAGGTGCCAATCCTAAGGGAGATCGCACCGGGACGGCGATCGGCCTGTCATTTGAACGATAGCGCGTAAGGTTTGGAGACGGGCTGTGTCGCGGGTGGTCATCCGCGGTTGCGGCTCTGCGCGGACGGCAGAATCAATTGCTCGCCGGGCCCATCGGCAGGAACGGCCGACTTGCCCGCTCCGCCTTCCGTCATGATGGAGGGGCGCGACCAGGGTCCGCGAATGATCAGGGCCTCGCCCTTCGCATCCGATGCTTTCTGTGACAGCGGAGCGGATGCGCGAACAACTCTCAGATCAAGTCGGTTGCTCAGAAGATTGGCTGTGCCTGTCGCCGTGAGGATCGAGTCGGCCGTCAAGATCTGAGCCTGCTCGCACCACATCACGCCCCCGTAAATGGACAACCGGGCATCGAATTGGTCGATCGGGGTCTGGCCTGGCGCGCCGGTGCCCCAGCCTTCGACTTCTTTTTTCTGGGCCGCATCAAGCAGGGCGCGCATATCGAAGCCAACTTGGCCACCATCCTTGAGGCTGACGGCGATCTTGCCGGAGAGCGTCGAGACCAAATCCGGAACAGTGTGTCCATTGGCCGAAACGTCCGCCGTGATGGTCGCCGATCCTTGCAATGCGCTGTATCCGATCGCAGCGGTTGTGACGCGGCTCGGGTCGAAGCCCTCGAGCTTTCCGCGCAAACCCAGACGAGGGCGCGGACCGGTGAAGTCCACTGTGATCTGACCACTGCCCGGTCCGCCGTTGTTCATGTCGAACTCGACAATGTCGGCCAGCAACCGTCCCGACCGCAGCGACACCGCCGCAGCTGAGCGTCCGAACTCGATCCCGCCGGCGAGGAGCCGCGCCGCAGAGATGCGGACGTCTGCGTCAAAATGCTGGCTCAGGGGCATGGCAAGGTACGTCGATGCGAAGCTCGCCCACGACAACGGGGTGCTGGACGCGCGGCCATCCTCGGAAAAGTATGGCGATAGATTCAGCGACTTGAGAGCCAGAGTTCCGGTCAGCGTTGGCCGCCCGCTTCTTAGCCCCACAGTGAGGGTGCCTGTCGCCTCATTGCCATCCATCTGGAAGGTGGCCTTGTCGAACGCCAGCGCGGCCCCGGTCCAATCAAGATGACCCTTGATCTTGATGTCGCGCAACCCCGCCCCATTCGGCCAGAGTGCGCCGAACGATCGGGCCGCAAGTCTTAGACTTGCGATCGACAACTCGGTCTGCCCCGAGATCGCCAGGGTGCCGTCGAAGTCGACGCGCCCATCGAAAGCAACCTGGAAGAGGGGGCCCTTTATCGTCAGCTTGAGCGGCGGGCGTTGGCCGGCGCGACGATCCTGCACCGTGCTGACAACGGTCTCGAACTCGGCGGGCTGGCCGCGCAGCGTCCCCTTGCCCTTTATGCCGATCGTGCCTGTGCGCTTCTGGGAAACTTCGGCCTCAACGTCGTCAATCGTCTCGGCGTGGCCGTCCGGAAGGGCGATCGTCACGCTACTACGGCGGACTGACAGCGTTTCGAATTTCAGGGTCGATAGTGCGTCTGCAAGGGGAGCATCGTATGACGCAGTGCGAAGCGCATCATTCGCCCCCAAGCGTTTGCTCTCGACTCGGAAAACGCCGCCATCGACCGTCAATTTCGATGTGCCGGTCGCGAGAGCCGCTGCCGTGCTGTCGGAGTTCGCGGCAGGACCGGTCAGAAGGATGGTCCCGCGCTCCAGCGTCACGCCGCTGGCGTCGCCCAAGATTACGGGGTCGGTCACGCTGAAGGTGTCGCGCGGCGCGGCGACCACCGCGGCACCTCGCAGAGAGAGGTCCGTGCCGGTCAGGCTGAGCACGAGCGGACCGGCTAGCCCCACGACGAGGCAGCATGCGACGAGGAAAAAAACCGCTGTCGGTCGTTCCCTTCGCTCGGGTTGCTGCATGGTGCCCGCTTTGTATGAATGACGCGATATCAGAAAGTGCAGCTTGGGTCGCCGGCACCCGACCGGACCCACGTCCTCGACCTCTATCAAAGTCCCCGCCCGCTGTTCTACTTGGCTGGCGTACGGTGCGCAAGTTTGCGCTTGCCTGTCACCAAGAGTCCGACTCGGGGGCTCGTACGACGCGACTCATTCATATACCCTCGGGGTTGTGAACGCGAGGGCTGCACGTGCACCTGGAGAAGACGCCTATGGATACTCCGCTGTGGAAACCCGATGCCGAGCGAAGTGCCTCATCCAGCATTGCAAAACTCATGGAGGCAGGGCCGCAGCTCTATGGCCGGGCATTCCGCGACTACGGCGAGCTCCATGCGTTTTCAGTCTCGGATCCAGGTCTATTTTGGTCCGGCATTTGGGACCATTGCGGTGTCATCGGCGCCAAGGGTGGGCCGGAATACCTGGTCAACGGCACGCGTATGCCCGGAGCTCGCTTCTTTCCCAATGCGACGCTCAACTTTGCCGAGAATGTTCTCGCTGGCGCTACCGCAGAGCAAGCCCTCGTTTTTTGGGGCGAGGATAAAGTCAAGCGCCGCGTGAGCCGCTCCGAGCTCATGCAAACGGTCGCGCGTGTGCAGGCCATGCTGAAGGACGCCGGCGTGGGAATCGGCGACCGTGTGGCGGCCATCATGCCCAACATGCCCGAGAGCATCGCCAGCGTGCTCGGGGCGTCATCGATCGGTGCTGTGTGGTCATCATGCTCACCGGACTTTGGCGTGCAGGGTGTGCTCGACCGGTTCGGTCAGATCGAACCGAAGGTGTTGATCGCGTGCGACGGCTACTACTACGCCGGAAAGACGATCGATCTTTCCGATAAGATCGCCGAGATCGTCTCGAAACTGCCCTCGGTTACGAAGGTCATCGTGGTGCCCTACCTCGGCCGAGCCGATGCGGTCGTGCAAGGGCTCAACACAAGCTTGATGAAGCAGGGACGCCAGGCACAGACGTGGGAACGGGCGGTTCTGGCTCGGCAAGAAAGCACTCCGGTTTTCACCAGACTCCCGTTTGCGCAGCCGCTCTACATCCTGTTTTCCTCCGGCACGACCGGTGTGCCCAAGTGTATCGTTCACTCGGCGGGCGGGACGCTGCTCAAGCACTTGAGCGAAGTCAGCATGCATTCCGATGTGAGACCGGGCGACCGGCTGTTCTACTTCACGACGCTCGGCTGGATGATGTGGAACTGGCTGGTGAGTGGCCTCGCCTGTGGCGCAACTCTGCTTCTCTACGATGGCTCGCCGTTCCATCCGTCGGGGCGCGTACTGTGGGACTACGCGGAGGCGGAAAAGTGCACCCACTTCGGAACGTCGGCGAAGTACATTGACGCACTGAAGAAATCCGAGCTCGAACCCGCGAAGACGCATGACTTGGCGCCGCTGCGGGTCGTTCTGTCGACGGGATCGCCGCTGGCGCCCGAGAGCTTCGACTACGTCTACGACGGCATCAAGCGGGATGTCCATTTGGCGTCGGTCTCGGGCGGCACCGACATCGTCGGCTGCTTCGTGCTCGGCATTCCAACGGAGCCGGTCTGGCGGGGGGAAATTCAAGGCGCTGGGCTCGGCCTGGCCATGGACGTGGTCGATGACAGCGGCAAATCGGTGCGGGGCGAAAAGGGTGAGCTCGTGTGCCGCAAGCCGTTTCCCTCGATGCCGGTTGGGTTTTGGAACGATCCCGATGGAAAGCGGTATGCGGCCGCGTATTTCTCGCGCTTCGAGAACATCTGGCATCACGGGGATTTTGCCGAGTGGACGCCACATGGCGGTATGATCATTCACGGACGTTCGGACGCGACGCTCAATCCGGGTGGCGTGCGGATCGGGACCGCCGAGATCTACCGTCAGGTCGAGCAGCTTCCCGAGATCCAGGAAAGCATCGTCATCGGGCAGGACTGGGATCACGATGTGCGCGTCGTCCTGTTCGTCATTCTCAAGTCCGGCCTCACACTTGACGACGGACTGCGCGATCGCATCAAGCGCAAGATCCGCGATGGTGCATCGCCGCGTCACGTGCCCGCGCGGATCGTCCAGGTTGCCGATATCCCGCGCACCAAGTCCGGCAAGATCACGGAGATTGCCGTCCGGGACGTGATCATGGGGCGCGCGATCAAGAACAAGGAGGCGCTCGCCAATCCGGAAGCGCTCGACCTGTTCAAGAACCTGCCTGAGCTCAGGGCGTGACGACCGGCGAGCTGACATGATCCGGCGCGTGGCGATGATCTGCAGGGCAGAGGCTTAGCCGTGCGGCAGGCGTTCTCGATCGGCGGAGTATCGGTCGACCCCGGCGCGCGGCGCCTTGTCGACATTCCGGTTTCGAAGCTATCGAACCACACGCCGGTCACGCTTCCCGTCCACGTGTTGCACGGCGCCTTACCCGGCCCGACGATGTTTGTGTCGGCAGCCATCCACGGCGATGAGCTCAACGGTGTGGAGATCATTCGGCGGGTGCTGCGCGCCCTTCAACCCGGGAATATTCGAGGCACACTGTTGTGCGTTCCGGTCGTCAACGCCTATGGGTTCATCGGCCGCTCGCGGTACTTGCCCGATCGCCGCGATCTCAACCGATCGTTTCCAGGCTCGCAGACCGGATCCCTCGCGGCGCGACTGGCGCACCTGTTCCTGGTGGAAGTCGTCACGCGGTCGCAGATCGGCATCGATCTCCACACGGCGGCCGTTCATCGCGTGAACCTCCCGCAGATCCGTTGCGCTGCGGAGAAACGCGAGCGTTGCCGCGAACTGGCGGAGGCTTTCGGGGTCGAGGTGGTCCTGGAAAGCCCGGAGCGCACCGGATCGCTGCGGCGGGCCGCGCGCGAGATCGGCGTCGACGTGCTCGTCTACGAGGGCGGGGAAGGGTTGCGCTTCGACGAGTTCGCGATCAAGGCCGGCGTCGACGGCATCGCCAATGTGATGCTCAAGATCGGGATGCTGGAGCTGCCGGAAGGCATGGAGGCGACAGCAGTCGGCAGGCAGCCGGTGTTCGCCAATGCCTCGAAATGGGTGCGGGCGCCGGAAGGCGGCGTGCTACGGACGACGAAGCGTATCGGCGACGCGGTGAGCGAGGATGAGGTGATCGGATATGTCGCCAATCCCTATGAGGACAGCGACGTGCCCGTTCGCTCGCCGCGACGCGGCATCATCATTGGCCGGACGACGCTGCCGATCGTGAACATGGGCGATGCGCTGTTTCACGTGGCGTGGTCGGAAGAAATCTCCCGCAAGCGCGTGCGCGGAGACATGCGCGATACCATAGCGGAGCCCGTCATGGACGAGGACGAGATCATTTGAGTCTCGACCCTGTCCGCCGTAGGTCAGCGGCCGCCGTTTCCTGCGCGCCCGCCGGCCACCGCATGATGGAGCAATAGGACGGGCACCAGCCCCGCGCCGACGATCGCCAGAGCTCCGAGTGCTGCATGCTCGAACTGCTCGAGCGACGCGAAGTTGAAGGCCTCGGTCGCTAACGTATCGAAATTGAAAGGCCGCAGCAGCAAGGTCGCGGGCAGCTCCTTCATCGAATCGACGAAGACCAGCAGTGCGCCCGCACCCACTGCTGGCAGCAGCAAGGGAAGATGGACGCGCCACAAGGTGGCGAACGCGCTCTGGCCGAGCGTGCGGGAGGCGAAATCGAGATTGGGGGAAATCCGCTGGAGACCGGATTCGATCGATCCGAGCGCGACCGCAAGAAACCGGATGGTATAGGCCATGACCAAGGCGAAAAGTGAGCCGGAAAGCAGCAAACCGGTCGATACGCCGAGGGTGGAGCGCATCATCGCGTCGATACGGTTGTCGATGGTGGCCAACGGGATCAGCAGACCGAGGGCCAACACCGTGCCGGGGAGTGCGTATCCCAATCCGGTGAGCCGCACGGCGATCCGTGTAAAGTGGCTGGCGGTTACACGGTTGGCATAGGCCATCAGGAGGGCCACGATCACGGCCGTGCCTGCAGATATAGCAGCCAGTACGAGACTGTTGCGCATCGCCCGCCAGAAGTTTCCGGCGAACGCCTCCGGGGCGTAAGTCACGGCGTGTCCGACGAGGGCCAGAAACGGAAACAGAAAGCCGAACACGAACGGCAACGCGCAGATCGCCGCCGCGACCCACCCTCGCCAGCCCTCGATGTCGGAAAATGGAATCGAGCGATAGCGACCGGTGGTGTGATAGAATTGTGCCCCGCCGCGGGCGAGGCGTTCCACCGAGAACAGGAGAAACACGAATGCAATCATCACGAGGGCAATCTGGGCGGCACCACCGAGATTGGAGCGCTGCAGCCACGTCGTGTAGACGCTGACCGTCAGCGTGTTGACGCCAAGATACTGCGTGGCGCCGAGATCGTTGAGGCATTCCATCAGTGCGAGTGCGGCACCTGCGGCCAGTGCGGGGCGAGCGGTCGGTAGGGCCACCGACCAGAACGCGCCCATGGGGGTGCGCCCGAGGGTGCGGGCGACCTCGAGCGCGCACACCGACTGCTGCACGAAGCTCGCACGCGCGGCGAGGTAGACATAGGGGTAGAGCACCGCGGAAAGCACGAACACGCATCCGCCGAGCGAGCGCACTTCGGGAAACCAATAGTCGCGCGCTGACGTCCATCCGAAGATGGACCTCAGAGCCGTCTGGACGACACCCGCATAGTCGAACAGCTCAACGTAGCAGTAGGCAAAGATGTAGGTGGGCATCGCGAGCGGGATCACGAGCAAGCGGTCGAGCAGTGTGCGTCCGGGAAAGCGATACATGGTCACCAGCCATGCCGCTGCCGTTCCCACCAGCAGGGTCGACGCGCCCACGCCCAGCATCAGGACGATGGTGTCGCGGATGGCTCCCGGCAGTACCGTGGTTGCAAGGTGGCCCCAAATATTCTCTGTCGGTGTGATGGCGAGCACGACCATCGTCGCGATCGGCATCAGCATGATCGCCAGCGCGATGACGACCGCAACTGTCCAACCCGGAGACGCGCGCCGCCGCGCACGCCAGCTTGATAAACGCTCCGGTGCGTCGATCGCGGCGCGAACGAGATCTTGCAGTTGTGGAGGCCGGGGGAGGCGTGCAAATGGGCCGGTCATGGTGCCCGCCATCCGATGCACTCGGCCATCATGGCATCGCGGGCCAGGCCTGGGTGCTCCCGATCGTCGAAGCGCCAGGACGCCCCAAAGCTCGTTGTCCTGTCGTGCCTTCCTATTGGGAAGCCAGCCCCGGTTCCGCTAAGATGCGCATTCTCCCGACACACTTTAATGCTGCCGGCTGCTTGGTGACGCTCCACATAGCGCCACCGCGTTGCAAATGGATCGCGGCGAGAGGCGCAGGTCTAATCCGGACAATGTCGCGGCGAAGCTGTCGGCGGTGGTCACAACATCATCGATGACCGGCGACCCGACGAGCGCCAGGGCGCACGCTTTGAGCGCGGGGCAGGCGCCATGCTGGCCGGCCGCGATCATGGAGATCGCCATGCACTCGTCGCGGCAGAATCGTGCGCAGCCTGCCGGGTAGACTTCGATTTTGCGCCGGGCGCACCCATTGATCGCCCGAACCCAGCAGGCAAGCTCGCTCAGTGCGCATTTTGCGCTGCTACTGCCGAGCGCTTCGGAAAAGGCTGCCCACGCCACTTCCCAACAGGCGATGTCGCCAGTTTGATACCCGGCCAGCCAGTTGCGGAAGCCGATGCCGACCAGCGTCTCTGCCGGTGAAGAGGTTCGTGTCAACGCCTCGTTTGGGACGGACATGGCGCCCATTGCCTGGTCAGTTCTTTCTCTGTGCGCCATGACACGGTCTTCAGAATCGATCTCAACGCAGGTGATCCGATCTTCTGGCACTCCATTCGGATCGGCGTGACATCTGTTTTCGACTCAGGGCGGCGCGGCCGTCCAGGACGGCCGGGCCAACTGTTCGTTACTGGTGCCTTACGAGCTTGGACCGTCGTCGAATTTGACCTTGTCCATGATCTCGGACGCCTTCTTGCGATACTTCGCAATATTCTCGAGCGGGAGGTTGTCCGGCTTCAGCGTCCCCCAACTCTTGACGATATCAGAGGGCTCGACGCCGGGGCTGATCGGATACTCGTTGTTGGCTGTCGCGTAGATCTTCTGCGCCTCGGGCGACGCGAGGAATTCCAAGAGCTTGACGGCATTGGCCTTGTTGGGTGCGTTCTTGGTCACGCCGGCGCCGGAAATGTTGACGTGCGTGCCGCGGTCCTTCGCGTTGGGGAAGATGATCTTGGCCGCCTTCGCCCACTCCTGCTGCTCGGGGTTCTTGGTGTTGGTGGCCATCAAAGCCATGTAGTAGGTGTTTCCGAGCGCGATGTCGCACTTGCCGGCCATGATGTCACGCACCTGCTCGCGATCGCCGCCGGAGGGCTTTTGGGCGAGGTTGGCCCTCAGTCCGGCCGCCCATTTCCCGGCCTCCGCCTCGCCTTTGTGCGCGATGATCGTGGCCAGCAGCGACGTATTGTAAACGTGTTGCCCTGAGCGGACGCAGATCTTGCCCTTCCACTTGGGATCGGCGAGGTCCTCATACCCGATGTCGTTCTGGCTGACGCGATCCTTGGAGGCGTACACAACGCGTCCACGCATGGTGAGGCCGAACCACTGATTGGTGGGATCGCGGAATGCCGCCGGGATGGCGGCCAATACCGTCGACGTCACCGGCTGCAGAAGACCGGCGTCCTTTGCCTCGGAGAGGCGGCCAGCATCGACCGTGAACAGCAGATCGGCGGGGCTGTTGGCGCCTTCGGCAGCCAGGCGCTCGTTGAGGCCGGATGCCGCGAATACGACGTTGGTTTTGATTCCAGTCTTCTCGGTGAAGGCTTTGAGCAGCGGGTCGATGAGCCCAGGCTCGCGATAGGAATAGATGTTGACCTCGCCCTGGGCGGAAGCCGGCGAGAGGAAGGCGAGCGAGGTGAGCGTGAAACAAGACGTGATGAGGACAGCGCGCCTTAGGGCGCGGCTCGATGCGCGATTCATAACGGCCTCTCCAATACTCCGGGGGTCAAGGCCCCGGTATCGGTTCTTCCCATTTGCGGGAGACGCCCGAGTGATGTCCCGAGACGCGGGCCCACTTAAATTAACGGCGTCTTGGTTTGTCAACCGCAATATTGGCGAATGCTATTGTTTAGAACTGATCTAATAACATCTCTAGAAAGAGCTCACCTGATAAACTCATACCAATACTTCATTACTACTTTTCTCGACGCTTTCGGCTCCGCCCATCGACGGATCGTTGCCCATGCTTGCTAGACGGGGATTATGCGCTCGTTGGCAAACGTCAATCGGACGGATGTTCCTTGCCCCGGGCTGCTTGTGATGTCGACGATGGCGCCATTCGCCGCCGCGAGATCGTGGACCAGGGGTAGACCGTGTCCGCCGGTCTGCGGGCGTGTACCCTCTTGGCTAACCGCGAGCGTTGCCGTCCCGCGGACGCGCGCCAGCGTCTGGGCGTCAATGCCGGCGCCATTATCCTCGACGGCGAGGACCACCTGCCCGCCACTCACTTGGACGCACGCAATGCGCACCACGCCGCCACTCGGCGTCGCCTTAAGGGCATTGGTGACGAGATTGATCAGGACCTGCCGCAGGCTGCGTTCGTCGGCGACGAGGCGTGGGGGGCGTGGCTCGCATTGCCCTACGAGCTGCACGTGGGCTCGGTCAGCCAGGGGGCGCAACAACGCTACGGTGCTGGCGACAACGGCTGCCGGATCGACTTCGGTGTAGACGAATTCCAGCTTTCCGTGCACCGCGCTTGCGGGCTCGAGCATCGCAGCCACCACGGCGAGCGCATGGCGAGCCGTCTCGTGTATGTCCGCGGCGTAGGCACGGTAGCGCGGATTGCCGATCGGGCCCAGGCGCTCGTCCTTCATCACCTCGGAAAGGGCCGTGATGGCGGCCAAGGGCGTGCGCAGCTCGTGTGCGAGCTTCGCCAAGAGGGCGGCCAACGCGGGATCGCTCGATGGCGCAACGGCTTCCTGACGGTCGAGTGCATCGGCCGCGTCATGTGGTGGCGGCACTTGGGGCGCGGTCACGGCGTCCACCGATGTTCGCAGTTGCAGCACCGTCTTCCTAGACCAGGAGAGGCTCCATGCCAACGCAATATGGTGTGGTCACTGGGGTGGTTTCCGTTTACGACTTGAAGGCGACGACCGGCGGCAAAGAGCGGGCTTGAGCCCGCCTTGTGACAGGAGGTGGCCACCATGTACGACAAGCCCCAGATGGAGATTCCGGAGCCCCTCCGGCAAATCGCCGAGCGCAATGTCGAGCAGGTGCGTTCGGCCTACAGCCAGTTCATGGACATGGCGCGCCAAGCCCAGGCGATGGTGGCGAAGTCGTCCGGCGTGGTGGCTGAGAGTGCTCTCGAGATACAGACCAAGGCGCTCCGGTACGCGGAGCAGAATATGGAGTCCGGCTTCCAATTGGCGAGCGAGCTCGCCAAGGCTCGCGACCTCAAGGAATACATGGATATTCAGAGCCGGTATGCGCAGCGGCAAATGCAAGCGTATGCACAACAGGCGCAGGATCTCGGGCGTATGATGGCGGATGCGGCTCAGCGTACGCAGCCGAAGCCGTGATGGGCGCTTCGCGCGCGTGCCGGGCTTAGGTGGTCTCGGGCTTGGCCACTTAACCCGGGCTACAGGTTCTGGGCCTACCACCTTCAGGTGGTTGTTGTCTGGGCGGCGAAGTCGGGGTAACACGTCGTCCAAAGACGCGTGCCGCCTTAGCTCAGTTGGTTAGAGCACCAGATTGTGGATCTGGGGGTCCCCCGTTCGAGCCGGGGAGGCGGTACCATAATTCCCTTGCCCACGTTGCCGCGAGCGCGACTTGTTGTCTCCCGCACCCGCGGGGTTGCTTGCGCCCTTGGGTTCTCCGGATAGACCTGTGACACGCGTCCAGCGGCTCCGTGTCCCGCTGCCCTCCCACGCTCAATGGCCGCCGCCGCCGGTGCCGTCAGGAGCTGTCACCTTGCGAGCCAGCAACAAAGCGACGGCGGCAATCGCCAGCACCATGCCGATGACGGCGAACGTATCGCTGAAGCCCATGATCAGGGCCTGGCGCTTTACGGTGTGACCAAGGGCGACGATGGCCTTGTGGTGTGCCAATGCCGCGTCGGTGACGCCGTGGCTGAGAAAATAGTTGGTCAAATCCGAGAGCCGGTCGCGCACCTCGTCACGCGCCAGGGTGACGGACTGGCCGATGATGTTGGAATGGTACTGCTCGCGCTTGGTCAGGATGGTGGCGAGCACCGACGTGCCGACGGCGCCGCCGAGATTGCGTAGCATGTTCGACAGGCCGGACGCGGCACCGGCCTCGCTCGGCGCGATGCCGGCCGCCGTAATCACGCTGATGGGGGTCAAGACTAGAGCCTGGCCAACCGCACGCACGATGTTGGGAACCCACAATTGGTCGCCGGCCGTGTCGGGTGACAGCGAGATGTTCATGAAGGCGCTTGCTGCAAAGATGCTGATGCCGACGAAGCCGATGTGGCGCGCATCAAAGCGCTTCATCAGAAGCGGCACGAGCGGGATGAGCAGCAACTGCGGCAAGCCGGTCCAGGCCAGCACATTTCCAATCTGCTCGGCGTTGTAGCGCTGCACCTGCCCCAGGTACTGCGGAAGGATGAACACCGTACCGAACAGCGCGAAGCCGACGAGAACGTTGGCCACCACGCCGATGGCGAAGTTGCGCCGCTTCAGGAGACGCAGATTGATGAGGGGCTTGTCGACGGTGAACTCGATCACAAGGAAGGCCGTCAGGAACACCAAGGCCACGATGGCCAAGTTGAAGATGAAGGGTGAGGCAAACCAGTCCTCCTTGTTGCCCTCCTCGAGCACGGTTTGCAGAGCTGAGAGACCGATGGCCATGGTCGCGATGCCCGCCCAATCCCCTTCCCGGAGCAGACCAAGCTGCATCGGCTCCTTCTTCAGCGTGTAGGCGAGTGCGACGACCATGACGATGCTCGGCGGCACGTTGACGAAGAAAATCGTCTGCCAGCCGTAGTTTTCGGTCAGGTACCCACCGATCGTCGGACCGATCGCGGGGGCAAACGTCACGGCGAGAGCGAAGCCCGCAAGCCCGATCGGCTGCTGCGTCTTCGGCAGCTTGGTCAGCACCATGGTGAAAGCCATGGGAATGAGCACGCCGCCGGCGAATCCCTGCAGACCGCGCATGGCGATCATCGAGCCGAGATCCGTGGTAAACGCACACGCGACCGAGAACAGCGCGAACAGTACTACGTTGGCCAGTATGTAGCGCCGGAACGAGAACACCCGGCTCAGATAGTCGGTCAACGGAATGACGATGATCTCGCCGATCAGATACGAGGTCGAGATCCACGCACCATTGTCGATGCCTGTGCCGATGCCGCCCTCGATGTCAAGCAGCGAGGCATTGGTGATCTGGATGTTGAGGATGGCCATGAAGGCGCCGATCATGCCGGCGAGCACGGCTATCCAGTCCTGGAGGCTGGCCTTGTCACCTGATACGGCCACGGCCGGCTCGGAGGCGGGGAGGGCTGAGCTGTGCGGTGCGGTTGACATAGCGAACCTCCCACATCACGGGTCCGGGTGCAGGACCTAGTGGTTGCTTGCGAGCGCGGCGGTGACTTGATGGTCGTCGGCCTTGGTGTCGATGGTCGTGACGACGGACATGCCCGGACGCAGCACGTCAGTGAGCCCTTGCGTCGGATCGAGCACGATCTTCACGGGGATGCGCTGCACCACCTTGGTGAAGTTGCCCGTGGCGTTGTCGGGCGGCAGCAGCGCAAACTCCTGTCCACTGGCCGGGGACAGACTGTCGATGTGGCCACGGAAGCGACGGCCAGGATACGTATCAACGCTGATTGAGACGGGCTGCCCGGCGCGGACGTGGGTCAACTGCGTTTCCTTGTAGTTGGCGATGACGTAGGCGGATTCCACGGGCACCAGCGACATCAACTGCGTTCCGGCCTGGACGTACTGGCCAACACGCAGCGTCCGATTGCCGACGACTGCCTTCGCCGGAGCGACAATGCTCGTGTACGACAGATTGAGCGCAGCCTGTTTGCGGGCAGACTGGCTGCGTTCCAAGGCCGCCTCCGCCTGGGCCAGCTCTGCCTTCACCACGTCGAGCTGTGCGATGGCGCTAGCGAGCGTTGCCGTATCGCGGGCGACCGCGGCGCGCGCAACGGCGTGGCGAGACGCGGCCTTCTGCGCGTTCTGAATGCTGCCCGATCCGGTGGCCGCGAGCTCGCGATAGCGTTTTTCGTCCTGGCTGGCGAAGGTCGCGTCCGCCTCGTCGGCGGCTATCGTCGCGCGAGCCGCCTCGATGAGCGACTGCTGGGTGGCCAATGCAGCCTGCTTGGTCGCGATCGCCGCGCGCGAGGCAACGACGTCGGCGTCGGCTTGCTGAAGCACGACTCTGAAGTCGCGATCGTCGATGCGCGCGAGAACCTGTCCGGCATGGACCGGATCGTTATCGCCGACCAGAACGCTGGCGATATAGCCAGATACCTTCGGCGCAATGGCGATGGTGTCGGCCTTCACATAGGCGTTATCCGTCGAGACGTGGAACTGGCCGACGGTCCAGTACTGCCATCCGAAATATCCGGAGGAAGCGATCGCGAGCAGGCCGGCACCAGCAAACAGGACAGTGCGCAAGTGAGCCTTCAGGCCCGCCGGTCGTGCCTGTATTGCGTCTTGGCCAGCGTGAGCGGCCTGCATCGAGTGGTCCACCTCGAATGTTAGTTTAGCGGCGGACGCAAGGCTATGGCCGGCGGTGCGCTCTCAACAGCTGGCGAGGCCGGCCATGCCACAACCTCCGGAGCGGGCGGCTT
>JAESFN010000239.1_pt1 | contig 70551 bp, 57 predicted proteins | sample 9269411 | NCBI WGS metagenome assembly JAESFN01 (sample SAMN14505399, study PRJNA617100) | algae metagenome | isolation source: Iphinoe sp. HA4291-MV1 and co-occurring heterotrophs from trail next to... | place: USA: Maunawili Falls, Hawaii | collected 2009-07-25
TTGAAGCCGAAGGTATCCAGGAAGCGCCGCAACATGGTGTTGTTGTGATCGCCAAAGCTCGGGTAATCGCCGCCGAACGGGTTCGGCACCGATGTCAGCGGCATCTGCAGGTAAGGCTCGAGCGCGGCGCGATCCGGCACGTTCTCCGGAATCTTGCGCATGCCGTCCATGTCGTCAGAGAAGCAGAGCAGCCGGGTCGGGATCTCGTCGCGGGTCAGCAGCCGGAACGCTGTACGCACCATGGTGGTACGCGCCACTTCGCCGAAGGTGCCGATATGCGGCAGGCCCGAGGGACCATAGCCGGTCTCGAACAGCACCTCTTTCAACCCCAGCCGCTCGACCCGAGCCACCAGTTTCCGGGCTTCCTCGAACGGCCAGGCGCGCGCCGTCTGGGCGGCGTCGAAGAAAGCGGGGTCGAGGGTTGGAAGCGGCGCGGGCACGGCAGGCCTCAGATGCTGAGTGGGGAGAAGGCGCTCAATTGCACCAGCCGGCTACGGGCGTCAATGGGAACGGCGCCTGCTCCGCCTTGCCAAGCGCTGGTGCGGTGCCTAGTTATGCGGGACTTTCCAGCGAGGTCTTGGTTGTCGCGAGATCGAACGGAAGTAAGTAACTGCGCCTTTCCCGATCACGCCGCCGAGGACCCGATGGCCATTTCCCTGCAGGACGCTCTCATCCACATCATGGTGGTCACCGCCTCGTCGGATGAGGGCATTTCCGACCACGAGCTGGATGTGATCGGAAGTCTGGTGGAGCGCTCGCCGGTATTCGCCGATTTCGACCTCGAGCGGCTCTCGGCCGTGGCCAATGCGGCGGTCGACAAGACCAACAGCGCCGGCCTCGACGCGGTGCTCGACGATGCCGTAGCCGCGGTGCCGAAGCGGCTGCACGACACTGCCTATGCGCTGGCCGTCGAAGTCGCAGTGGTCGACGTGCAACTGCCGCAGGAAGAGCTGCGCCTGCTCGAGATGGTGCGCGACCGGCTGGACGTAGACCGGCTGGTTACCGCCGCCATCGAGGCCAGCGCCCGCGCCCGCATGCGGTCGGCGTAAGCCGTAGCGAGTAGATCGCTTCTACTCGCTATTCGCCACTCACTATTCGCTCATTCAATAGAAACTGACCGGAAACCAGCGCAGGTAAAGCTCGTCATAGGCGCCTGAGCGCTTCAGCCGGGCGAGGCCATAGTCGATCACCTGACGAACGGCATCGGCGCCTGCCGGCACCGCCACGGCGAGGCCATTGCCGAACAGATCGGGCCGGAAATACGGCTCGCCGGCGAACTCGCAGCACTCGACATGCTCGTTGAGCCAGAAGGACGCGCGCATGGCGTCGCCGAAATAGGCATCAGCCTCGCCCTTCGACAGCGCCTCGAGCGCCAGGATCTCGCTGTCGAACTGGATCAACCCCGCCGCCGGCAGATAACGGCGGATGAACTCGGCATGGGTCGAGCCGCGACGCACCGCGACACGCTTGCCGTTGAGCGAGGCCGGATCAAACCCGGAGGCGGCGGCGACCGGGGTGACGAAGCGGCCGGGCAGCATCAGGTAGATCTGCGAAAAGTCGAACAAGGCGCCGTTCTGCGGGGTCAGAGCGAGACCGGCGATCAACGCGTCCCCCTGCCGATCCTCGAGCGCCCGCGCCGCCTGGTCCCACGGCCAGGCCTGCACGGTACAGGTGATGGCGAGGTCAGCGCACAGCGCGCGTGCCAGGTCGACATTGAAGCCGACCAGTTCGCCCTTGTCGTCACGGAAGTTGAATGGCGGGAAATCTGCCGTGGTCAGGAAGCGGATCGACGGCACCGCAGTGAGATTGGGCACGATCTCGCGGGCGCCGGGATCGATGTGATAGGGCAGCGCCTGCGCCAGCACCGGCGCCGACGGGGCGAGCAGCAGAGCGAGGGCAAACAGTAAGGCGCGCATGACGTCCCGGGGCGAGCAATCCTCGGCTTATCGCCCAATTCGCCGGCAAAGGCGAGGGCCGATGCCCGGTGTTCCCAAGCTCTCGATTTGCATCGATCTTTTTGCAGCGGGGCATGCCGGCCCAGCCCCACCCCCGCGCGCGCAGTTCAGCCCAGATCTAGGCGTAGCGGCCTAACCCGAGATCACCGACCTCGATGTCTGGTGTCCTGCCGGAAATGATGTCGGCCAGCACACGGCCAGAACCTGCCGCCATGGTCCAGCCGAGCGTGCCGTGGCCGGTATTGAGATAAAGGTTGGAGAACTTGCTGCGCCCCAGCACGGGCGTGCCATCCGGCGTCATCGGCCGCAAGCCGCACCAGAAGCTCGCCTTCGATGCATCCCCTGCCCTCGGGAACAGTTCGCGTAGCGAGCGGTCGAGCGGACCGCGGCGCGAGGGGTGAAGCGCCGTGTCGTAGCCGGCAATCTCGGCCGTGCCGCCGACGCGGATGCGGTCGCCCAACCGTGTCGTCGCCACCTTGTAGGTCTCGTCCATTACCGTCGAAACCGGCGCCACCGTAGCATCGGTGATCGGTACGGTGAGCGAGTAGCCCTTGATCGGGTAAACCGGCAGCCCGATGCCGAGCGGACGCAGCAGCAGGGGCGAATAGCTGCCGAGCGCCACCACATAGGCATCGGCCGTCAGCATGCCCTTGTCGGTCGCAACGCCGCTCACTTCGCCGCCGGAGGTGGCGATGTGGTCGATCGTCGTGCCGTAGCGGAACGCCACGCCGCCGCTGGCAGCACGGGCTGCCAGCCCCTCGGTAAACATCTTGCAGTCGCCCGTGTCGTCATTGGCGAGGCGCAACCCACCGACGAACGGCACCGTGGCGCTGGCGAGCCCCGGTTCGGCAGCCACGCACCCCCTGGGGTCGAGCACCTCATAGGGGACGCCATATTGTTTCAGCACAGCGATGTCGTCAGCGGCATGGTCGAGCTGCTTCTGCTCGCGGAACAGTTGCACCGTGCCCTGCTGGCGGCCGTCGAAAGCGAGGCCGGTCTCGGCGCGCAACGCGATCATCATGTCGCGCGAGTATTCGGCGAGCCGCACCATCCGCCCCTTGTTGATGGCGTAGGCGCGCTCGGTGCAGTTGGCCAGCAGTTTGAGGCCCCAGATCCACATGCGCGGATCGAGCTTGGGCCTCAGCACCAGCGGGCCGTCGGTCATCAACAGCCACTTGATGGCCTTGACCGGGATCCCCGGACCGGCCCAGGGCGAAGCGTAGCCGTAGGAAAGCTCGCCGGCATTGGCATAGCTGGTTTCGAGCCCCGGCCCCGGCTGGCGATCGATCACCGTCACCTCATGGCCTGCCTCTGCCAGGTAGTGGGCAGAGCTGGTGCCGATGACGCCCGAGCCGAGGATGAGGACTTTCATGCCCTCATGATCACGAGTGCGGGCCGAAAGGCAATACGCTTCAGCAACATGGCGAGGTTGCGGTGCATCATGTAAGCATGCCGGCTTGCGCTTGGATGCGCCGCTGGGCATGCTTCCCGCGCGGGGGCGCAACAAAGACCATCGGGGACGTAACGGTGAGAATTGCCGCGCTATTCTTGGGCTTGATTGCCGGGCTGTTCGCACTGCTGGCGCCGAGTGCGCTGCGCGTCGACCTCGTTTCCCCATTCCTCGACTTCTGGACCCACAGCTCGAACGAGCGGCTGCTCGGCACCATCATCTGGTACGCTGTCGCCGGTGCGGCTCTGCTCGGGGGTGTGCTCGCCACGGTGACACCGGGCTTTGCGGCGCTGCTGTTGATCGGTGCAGCCGCCGGCTGGCTTGGGATCGCCATTTCGGTGCCGCAGCTGTTCACCTACCATCTGCTGGCGCCCGCCGGTGCCGCGGGCCTCGCCGCCCTGTTCGCGTTCCTCGCCGGTGAGTTGCAGGTTCGGCGTCGACGGCAGGCCCGGCGCAACCGCAGGCTGGCGATCGAGGCACCCGAAGAGAACGACAGCGAGTTCGAGCGCGAGGCGGCGCTGCGCATGGACCCGATGCTGATGCCACGGCACGACGCCCCGCCGCCGCCCAAGCGGGCCATTCCGCTGACGCTCGACGACGTGACCGTCACATCGCGCCCGACAAGTGCGCCGCCGCGCTGGGAAGACCTCGATACGCCGAGCCCCTCACGCCGCCACGATCCCGACATGTGGGCAGAGGCACGGCGCGAACAGCTCGAGCCGATCGAAGCCCCCCGTGCCCGGGCGGCGCCGGAACCGCGGCCGGAGGTGCGGGAGCCGGCGCCGGAGCCACGGCGGCGCGAGCCGGAGGCGAGGCGGCGTGAACCGGAGCCGCGCCGTCAGCGCGAGTCTCAGCGCGAGCCGGAGCGGCGCCGCGCGGCACGCGGCGACGGGGGCAATGTCTGGGTCGCGGCGCTCGCCGGGGTCGTCGCCGTGCTGGGCATCGGCATCATCGCGGCGGGCGGCTACCTGATCAACCGCGACGGGTCGCTCGACGCTCTGTTCGGCCCGCCCGCTGCACCGGCCGCGGTGGTACGCAGCGAGGCTGCCAGTCCGGAGCCGAAGCCGACAGTGACCGCCACCGCCGCGCCGGCGCCCGCCGCGAAACTCGAGCTGCCCGCGGCACCGATGCCTTTGGCGGATGCCTCCAGCGCGGGGCCGGCACCCGCGGCGGAGGCGGTACCGGTGCGAATTGCTGCGGCTCCAGCGCCCGACACCTATGACGATCCGTTCGCCTACTGCCGCGCCGTCGGCACGATCGACTACATCGACAACCGCTATGCTGGTCCTGCGGTGACCCCGGCCATCGCCCAGGCCCTGCTGATTCCTGCCGGTTCGGCACGCGACCGGGTGCGCTGGCGCTGCGTCGGCGGGACGGTGCTTGCCTGCACGTCATATATCGGGCCGATCTGCGACATTGCGCCGACGGTGACCGAGATGCGTGAGTTCTGCGAGCGCAACCCCAATGTCGAGCAGTTGCTGGCGCCCAGCGGGATATGGACCTGCGTCGATGGCAAGCCGCAACTGCCGGCCGATGCCCACTGGCCCGTCGACGAACGCGGCTTCCTGCCCATGGGCTGGATCAAAGTGCCGGAACCGGCGTCGGCGACCGCGGGGTAGCCGACGGTCGTCGCCAGGCCCGCGGCGTGCGGGTAATCAGCTCAGACCGAGCAGCCTGCGGTTGGCCGCCCTGTCGGTGCCGGACGCGGCGAAGTCGTCAAACGCCTTCTCGGTGACATTGATGATGTGGCTCTGGATGAACGGCGCGCCCTCAGCCGCCCCCTGCTCCGCCGACTTGATGGCGCATTCCCATTCGAGCACCGCCCAGCCATCGAAGCCGTAAGCGCTGAGTTTGGAAAAGATGCCGGCGAAATCCACCTGGCCATCGCCCAGCGAGCGGAAGCGCCCGGCCCGGTTCACCCAGGACTGGAAGCCGCCATAGACGCCCTGCCTGCCGGTCGGGTTGAACTCGGCGTCCTTGACGTGGAACATCCGGATCCGCTCGTGATAAAAATCGATGTACTGCAGATAGTCGAGCTGCTGCAGCACGAAGTGGCTGGGATCGTAGAGCAGATTGGCCCGTGGGTGGTTGTTTACCCGCTCGAGGAACATCTCGTAGGTGGCGCCGTCGAACAGATCCTCGCTCGGATGGATCTCGTAGCAGACGTCGACGCCGTGCTTGTCGAACTCGTTGAGGATCGGGGTCCAGCGACGGGCCAACTCATCGAAGGCTTCCTCGACGAGACCGGCCGGACGCTGCGGGAACGGATAGAGGTAGGGCCAGGCGAGCGCGCCGGAGAAGGTGGCGTGAGCCTTGAGCCCGAGGTTCTTCGAGGCCGCAGCACAGGCCTTGAGGTGTTTCACTGCCCATTCCTGCCGCGCGGTCGGATTGCCTCGCACTTCCGGGATGGCAAAACCGTCGCTGAGCGTATCGTAAGCCGGGTGCACCGCGACGAGCTGGCCGATGATATGGCTCGCCAGTTCCGCGATCTCGAGACCGTGGCTCTGAACAGTGCCCTTCACCTCATCGGCATAGGTCTTCGAGGTCGCGGCCTTTTCCACATCAACGAAATGGGTCAGCCAGGTCGGGATCTGCACGCCCTTGTAGCCGAGGTCGGCGGCCCAGCCGCAGATGTGGTCGAGCGTATCGAACGGGGCCTTGTCGCCCGCGAACTGGGCGAGAAAAATCGCCGGCCCTTTGATGGTTCTCATGAGGTTGTCCTCCCTGTGGGTTAAGGCGCCGGCTCAGGCGAGCGTGGCGATGTGCTCGGCGGTGCGAAAGGCCAGCGCCAGGATGGTCAGCACCGGGTTGAAGCCGCCATTGGTGGGGTGCAGCGAGCCGTCGCAGACGAACAGGTTGTCGTGCCCCCAGACCCGGCCATGGCTGTCGGTGACCGAGTGCTCCGGGTCGGTGCCCATCCGGCAGGTGCCGGCCTGGTGGTGGTGGCCCGACAGCGCCGGCACCGGCGCATTGCCCCAGGTGCGTACCGCGCCGGCGGCCTTCAGCCACTCGGTGGCGCGGTGGTGCATATAGGTGGCGGTGCGCATGGTCTCGGGGTGCACGCCGCCCGACAGCATGGCGACCGGCATGCCCCAGCGATCGCGCACCTCAGGGGCGATCCGCACCCGCGCCTCCGGCGTCGGGATCTCGTGCACCGGGCCGATCACCCGCATCACGCGGTTGAAATTGTCGCGCATGAAATCCTTGGCCGGCTGGCCCCAATGCGGCAGGTCGGGCGGCAGGAACTGCTTGAAGAACAGGATCGGCGGCCGGACGAAATCGTCAGCCAGCATGCCGCCACCGACGAGGCCCGGGTTGGCGTGGCTGAACGCCGTGGTGGCGATGGTGACCCCCGGCCCGCGCGAGCTGTGCACCACCTCGTCGAACAGCCCATAGGCCCCGGGATAATAGTGCCCCTGGAGGTTCCGCCCCACCAGGTCGCGGTTGTTGCCGAGCCCCGCCGGTTCCCGCTCGGTGGCCGAGTTGAGCAGCAGCCGCGGCGTTTCGATGGCGCCGGCCGACAGCACCACCAGCTTGCCGCGGGCAATGTGCTGCTGGCCCGCGGCATCGGTGAAGGCGACGCCGGTGACCGTGCCGCGCGCGTCGGACAGCACGCGCTGCACCATGGTGCCGGTCAGCAGCGTGCAGCGCCCACTCGCCAGCGCCCGCTTGATGGTGGTGTTCTGCGTGCCGTTCTTGCCATCGCTCGGGCAGGTGAAACCGACGCAGGTGCCGCACCCCATGCAGGCCGGCCGGCCATCGCGCGCAACGCTGTTGATCGCCAGCGGCACCCGCGTGGTGTCGATGCCGAGGGCGGCCGCGCCGCGCTGCAGCACCCGGGTCGTCGGCTCCTCGGGCAGCGGCGGCATCGGGTAATCGCGCCGGCGCACCCCTTCGTGCCGGTTGCCGGCGCCCGCGCCCGAAACCCCGATCTCCCATTCGGCCCGCTCATAATAGGGTTCGAGCTCGTCGTAGCTCAGCGGCCAATCGACCAGCGACGAGCCCTCGGGCACCCCATAAAGGCTGGCCATGCGAAAATCGTCGCGGTGAAAGCGCCAGGCCTGCGCCCCATAGACCAGCGTGCCGCTGCCCACCGCCGCGGCGAGGTTGTGGTAGCCCGGCTCGTGCGGCCGCACCACCTGCTGCCGGCCGTCCTCGTCGACCAGCACCCGCGGATTGCCCTCGAGCTCCGGGCCGGTATTGTGCCCATAGAGCGACATCCGGTGGTTGCGCAGGTGATCGCGATGGCCGCTATCGGCATAGTTGCGATCGAGCCCGCGCTCGAGCAGCAGCACGGTCTTGCCGCTTTCGGCCAGCACTGCCGCGGCGACCCCGCCACCGGCGCCGGCCCCGACGATCACCACATCGAAATCGAGCGCTTCCGGCACCGGAATGGGCCGCTGGCCCTCAGTCGCGGCGGGGCCGGTCGGCCCCTCCGGCAGGCCGTGCCGATAGCCCAGCATGCGCCACGATGCGGCATCGGGGTTGCCGCCATTGCCGGGGTCGGCATAGACGCCCTCGGCCACCAGCTCGACCAGCAGCTCGAACCAGGGCTCGGCTTCATGCGCCCTGAGCTGCGCCGCCTGCACTTCGGGGGCGAAGCCGACGAAAATCTCGGGCAGGCCGCACAGCCCTTCGGCAATCGCCGCTGCATCGGCGGGGAAGGCCGCAAAGTGCCGCTCCAGATAGGCCGGGGCGCCGAATTCCAGCGCACCGCCATCCTGATCGGCAGGCACAATAACAGCCACTACGGCAAGCAGCAGCGCCGTATTCATATCCGTCAACTCCTGAGGGGCGATCAGCGTCCGGCGAGCGAGCCGCCGATACCGCCAATGCTGAAATAGCGATTGAGAACCGCGAACACGATCACCGGTGGGGCGAGCATGATCACCGCGCAGGCCATCACTGGCCCCCAGTCGGCAAGGTTCTGCTGGAAAAACGTCTGCAGCCCGATCGGCATGGTGAAGGCGCTTTCCGAGCGCAGGAACACCGAGGCCACGAGGTAATCGTTCCACGAGTGGAGGAAGGCAAACAGCGCCGTCGACAGGATGCCGGGGAGAGAGTTGGGGAGGATGATGCGAACGAACCCGCCGAACAGCGAGGCGCCATCGATCCACGCCGCTTCCTCGAGGGTCACCGGCAACGTGTCGAAATAGGCGGTCATCATCCAGCAGCCCACCGCGATCGAGGAGGCGACATAGACGATCGACACCCCCGCCAGCGTATCGGCCAGCCCCAGATTGGCGAACATGATGAACAGCGGAATGATGAAGGCCACCGCCGGCAGGCTCTGCAGCACAAAGATGAACAGCGAGAAGGCGGAAGTCGCCCTGCCCCGGCCGCGCGACAGCACATAGCCGGCCGGCGCCGCGACGATGACCGAGCAGACCGTCGAGATCAGGCTGACCAGGAGGCTATTGCCCAGCCAGTGCAGCACCTGAGTTTCGGTCAGCACATACCAGAAGGTGCCGAGCGTCGGGCCGACCTGCTGCCAGGCGACGGGCGGCCGCAGCGCCAGCCAGAACACCACGAGGATCGGCGACAGCAGCACCAGGGTGATGGCGGCGGTAGCCGCCGTGCGGCCCCAGGAGCGGGCCGCCGGGTTGGAGCGGTGACGGGAGGCGCTCATTGCAGGCTCGCCTTTCGGATCTGGCGCAGCAGCACGACGGAAAGTCCGATCATCACCGCGGTCATGAAGAAGGCGATGGCGATGCCGTTGCCGGGCAGGAAATCGAAGAAGGTGGTCTTGTAGGCGAGAACGATCAGCGAGCTCGTGGCTTCGAGCGGTCCGCCCCGGGTCAGGAGGTAAATGGTCGGGAAGTCATTGATCGAGAACTCCGCCATCAGGATCCAGCTGATATAGGTGGAGCGCGCGGTGACCGGCAGCACGATGTGGAAGAACTGCTGCCACTTGTTGGCGCCGTCGATTTCGGACGCCTCGTAGATGCTGGCTTCGACGCTTTCGAGCGCCGCCGCGCACATCATCATCATGAATGGGTAGCTGATCCACACCTTGAACACGCACACCGTGATCATGGCGAGGGTCGGGTTGCCGAGGAACATGACGTTCCCCATGCCGAGCGCCCGGGCGAGGCTCGGCAAGAGGCTCTCGCGCCCGGCGATCAGCCAGTTCCAGCTCATCGCCGTCACCACGATCGGCACAATCCAGGGCAATAGCAGCAGCACCTTGAAGGCGCCGCGGCCGGGAAATTGCGGCTTCAGCAGCACGGCGAGCGCAAAGCCGAGGGCCCAGCTGCCGAACACCCCGCTGGCGGTGAAGATCAGCGTGAAGCCGGTGGCCTTCCAGAAACCCGGATCAGCCAGCACATCGGCAAAGTTGCGCAGGCCGACGAACTGGCCGGGGGTGATCAGGCTGCCGCTATGCACCGACTGGATGATGGCGAACACCAGCGGATAGGCGTTCACCACCACCATCAGCAGCAGGGCTGGCAGCGCCAGCCCGCTCAGGGTCAGCCGGCGGCCGAATTGCGGCGTGCGTTGGCGCGCCGGCAGGTCATAAGTCATGGGTTCGGTCGCCAGCTGGATGGACATCAGGGATTGAGCACCTTGACGAGCCCAACCTGCAACTCCTCGAGCAGCGCCTTCGAGTTGCTTTCGCCCTGCAGCACGCGCTGCAGCATGCTGATCATGGCCGAGCCGCCATCGACGGCGTTGAGCGCGCCGAATGGATATTTGGAGTGGGCGGCAATGGTCTTGCCGACCGGCTGCCACTCGTTGATCGAGCGGGCGAGGTTGGGGTCGTTCTGGAACATCGGCAGGTCGGTGATGCTCTTTTTCACCGGCAGGTCGGAGTTCAGCCCCTGTTCCCAGAACAGGTGCAGGTTATCGAGATAATGGGTGAGGAAGGCTTCCGACGATGGCTGCGACGCCGTGGTCTTGAACATCATCAGCGGGTTGATCCAGTACGCCGCGCCCTTGTTGCCGCTGACGCTGGCGAGCGGTGAGGCGACGACCAGGTCGGCCGCGGTCTCCGCCGGCATCTTGCTCGGCAGGCCGACCTGCTCGAACCCCATGGCGATGTGGCCGCTGGCCCAGTCGGGCACCACATTGGCCGAGTAGTCGTAGCCGATGGCGTAGGGGTCGATGATCTGCTTGGCCACCAGCTCATTGAGGAAATCCAGCGCCTCGATATTGCGGTCGGTGACACAGTCGGGCTCGCCCGCCTCGTTGAACAGCCCGCCGGCATTGTTGAGCAGCACCGAAGCGATGCCGTGAAAGCCGTTGCCCGAGGTGGCAAAACCGACATGGCCGGCCTTCACCAGCGCCTCGCCGGTCTTGATGAAGCTCTGCCAATCGGTCGGCACGTCCGCGCCGGCCTTTTCGAGGATCGACTTGCGGTACCACAGCACCCGCAGGTCGATCGACCACGGCACCGCCGCGAGGCCATCCTTGGTGCGCAGCGCATCGATCAGCCCGGGCAGGAAATCGTTCTTGCCGGCCTTGTCGAGGTTCGCCAGCAGGTCGTCGGCCGGCGCCATCTTACCTTCTTCCATGAAGTAGAACGGCAGGTAGGCGGCGCCGGAACTGACGGCCGGCGTGGTGTTAGCGGCGCCGGCGGCGGTAAAGGTCTGGTACCAGCTGGCCCAGGGGATCGACTGGTATTCGACATTGAGCAGGCCATCGGCGGCGACATAGGAATCGGCGATCCCCTTGGCGGCGGCGGTGTAGCTCTGGCCCGTGCCCCACACCATGTCCCAGAACTTGATCCGTTCGCCCGACTGGGCCCAGGATTTGTTGATCCCGAGGCTCAGTGCCGCGGCGGCGGCGGCCGTGCCGCCGAGGAAAGTTCGCCGTTTCATCGGCTGTGCGAAAACCTCATTCATGCTCAGGTTCCTCCCTGTGAGCTAGCCTAACTCAAATTCGTCCCGCGCCCGGCGCGGCGGCCATGAAGCGACGCTCCCGTCCCCGGGGGTTGTTCGGCCGCATGGCTGATTGCAGAACCGGTTCGTGGCCCGGTCCATCCTCCCAATCGGCGATCGTTTGGCGCAATCACCGAACCGTTTCGGTTATCCTGCGTGTTCGGTTCGGAGTCAAGCACCCGCCAGCGAGGAATTTGCGGCACCCCTGCCCGGCACATCATTGAAGCACGGCCTGTATCGGGTTGCGGCGCAGGGGAACGCTCGCTATCTTGCCGCCGAACAGCCTACAGAAACGGTTCGGCAGCAGCATGGCAACTATCCGCGATGTCGCGAAACTGGCGAAGGTCTCCATCTCCACCGTCTCGGTGGCGCTGAAGGACGGCTCGCAGGTGACGCCGGAAACGCTGAAGCGCATCACCGATGCCGCCGAAGCCGTCGGCTATAGTCCCAACCCGGTGGCGCAGAGTCTCAAGGCCGGCCGCTCCAAACTGATCGGCGTGGTGATCGGCTCGATGCAGAACCCCTGGTTCGGCGACCTGATGGCCGGCATCGAGGAAACCGCGCAACAGCACCACCACCTGGTGACGCTGTCGGAAACCCGCATGGATCTGGAGCGCGAACGCACCACCATCGATGTGCTGTGCGCCCAGCGGGTCGGCGGCATCGTGCTGTCGCCCTATGTCACCACTCCCGAACACCGGGCCTTTCTCGCCGCGCTGAAGACCCCGATGGTGATCATCGACCAAAAGCTCGAGGGACTCAGCACCGATTTCGTCGGCATCGACAACGAGCTCGCCATGGCGATGCTGACCTCGCAGCTGCTGCGCCTCGGGCACCGCCGCATCGGCCACATCGCCGGCACTGCCGGCCTCTGGACCTCCGAACGGCGCAAGCAAGGTTTTCGCGATACCCTGGCCGCCGCCGGCATCGAGCCGGACGAAACGCTGATTGTCGATGGCCGCTATGACGGGCAGGTCGCCTATGACCAGGCGATGCGGCTATTGACCCGCCCGGATCGGCCGACCGCGATCATCGCCGCCAATGTGCTGATGGCGCTCGGCGCCCTGCAGGCGATCAACGACCTCAATTTCCGCTGCCCCGACGATATCTCGCTGGCTTCGATCGACACCGTGCCCTGGGCCAGCGTCATCTCCCCGCAGCTGACGGTGGTGGTGCAGCCGATCGCCGAAATCGCCAACGCCGCCACGGCCTTCCTGATGGACCGGATCAACGCCCCGCACGAGGCGATCCCGCCACGCGAGCGGATTTTCACCCCGAGATTCATCGCCGGCAACAGCTGCGCCCCACCGCCGGGCTAGGGGTGACGCTGAGGGTCACCGGCCTCTCCATGCCCCCCGCATGGCGCGGGAGGATTACCGAGACTGCGGCGCCCCTACCGCGGAAACAGCCCGCTCAAACTCTCGTACGAGCGCTTCGCCACATATTGCCAGTCGGCCGGCTCGTCATGCTCGACCACGGCGAGAATAGCTCCGGTCGCATTGATCGCCGGCAGCAATCCCACCCAGTCGATCACCCCGTCGCCGAGCGCCACCCAGCCATCTTCTTCCGTGGTGCCGAGCGGCGCCGCGTCCTTGGCGTGGATGGCGATGATGCGATCGGCGAAGCGCCGGAGCTCCGCCTCGATATCGCCGCCGGCCTGGAACACCCAGCCGCAATCGAGTTCGAGCCGCACCAACGGATCGGCGTGCCCCAGCAACAGGTCGATCGGGCGGCTGCCGTCGCCGAGCGCTGTAAACTCGAAATCATGGTTGTGCCAGGCAAACTGCAGCCCGGCCCGCTCGGCCTTCCGGGCATCGCCGGACAACCGATCGGCCAGCCGCTTCCAGCCATCCGGCTCGGCCGGGCGCCGCTCCGGCGTGAGGCCGGGCCGGACGATCAGCTTTGCTCCCAGCAGTTGGGCCACCTCGATAGAGCGATCGATATCGTCCACCTCGGTCGGATCGGGGATCATGACGCTGGGCGCATCGAGCCCGGCATCGTCCAGCGACTGGCGGAACCCCTGGGGGGCGGCCTGATAGGCGCCCGGCCACACCTCGATGTGGTCGTAGCCGATGGCCTTCAGAAACGAAAACTGACCGGTCAGCGGCAACGCCTTCCGTGAGGTATAGAGCTGATACGCGATATCCATCGTTCCTCCGGGATGCCGGGAAATCGGCCAAATTCGAGCTGGATGTCGGTAGACCGACATAATTTACCGAACCGTTTCGGTATACGCTATGGACGGGTATCGCTGTCAAGAGACGACTTCAGCGTAAGGCTTCACGAACATCGGCCTGTCGGCGGCCTAGCTTTAGTCGTCCGCGTTTGTTGCAAAATCTCGAATCGATTCGGCTTCTGCGGGGTGTTGCCCTGTGGGCAGTTTCGCAAAGCCCGAGCGCAAACGGTTTCTCGTCGATCCTGCGACGCCCACACCCGGCCGGAGTCAGTTCCCCGGTATCGGCGCCCGCGTAGTGGAGCCGCGGATCATCAGTTCGGGGGAGAACAGGTCCGTCTCGCTGTCGGCGCGGCGGCGACCGGCGATAAGGTCGAGCATGATTTCGATGGCCCGCTCGGCCATCGGGGCGAGCGGTACGCGGACCACCGTCAGTGGCGGTGCCAGCAGCTCGGCGAAATCAAAATCATCGATGCCGACGATCGACAGGTCGCGCGGCGCCGCGAGCCCAAGATCATGCAGGGCGTGGAGCGCGCCCAGCGTCATCATGTTCGAGATCGACAGCAATGCCGTCGGCGGGTGGGATGACTGCATCGCCACGGACACACTGTGCGCGGCCAGCGATTGTTCATAGTCGCCTTTGAGCAGCAGGCTAGGGTCGACCGTAAGGCCGGCATCCCGATGCGCCTCGAGGTAGCCGGCAAGGCGGTCCTTGCTGGTGGCGAGCTCGGCTATGCCGGTGAGAACGGCGATGCGGCGATGTCCGAGCCCGATCAGGTGCTCGGTCGCCATGCGGGTAGCGGCGACGTTGTCCAGCTTGACGACGTTGTAGGCGAGGCCCTCGACATACATGTCGAGCAATACGGTGGGCACGTGGATCTCGCGCCTTAGCCGCTGGCCGTGCTCGGCGTCGGACCGGGTGGGAATGATGATCAGCCCAGCTACGCGCTGTTGGCGCAGCATGCGCAGGATGTGGTTCTCGCGCTCGGAATCCTGCCCGGTCGAAAACACCATCGAGAGATAGCCGGCATTGAGGCAGACATTCTCGATGATCCTCGCCACCGCAGCGAAATGCGGATTGGTAATCGAAGGGACGATCAGCCCGATCAGCCGCGACTGGCCGCTCCTCAGGCTCTGCGCCGCCCCGTGCGGGACATAGCCAAGTTCGCGCACCGCGGCCTCGACCTTGGCGATTACGTCGGCACTTACCGGCGCCGACCGGTTCAGTGCCGCTGATGCCGTGGAAATGGCCACGCCTGCATGCTTCGCCACATCCCGAATGGTTGCCAAGTCGAATCCCCGATCGCACGGCCCTTGCCAAGTGCGCTGCAAAGTGCTGTATACGAAACGTTTCGAGTCCGCAAATGAGCAGCGGCGGATGGGGCAGAGCTCCAGCCGGCGCTTCATCAGGCCAACGACACGAAACGTTTCGACCGGGGGATCGGTCAACGATAAGCGCCGGATGGCGCGGAGGGAGGATTGAGTATGTTCAGGATTTCACGTCGCAACCTGTTGGTGTCGTCGGCCGCGCTGGCAGCCGGCGCCGGCCTGGGGCTGGGTCGTGTCGCGGCCCAGTCGGATGTCGCCGCCACGCTGAAGCTGCAGACGTTCGGCGGCGACGCCGAGCTCGCCGGCATCAACAACGCCATCGCGCGCTTCAACAAGGCTTACCCCAACGTCAAGGTCGAGGTGTCGATCGACCCGATCTCGACCGGCTGGGGCGACTACGTCACCAAGGTACTCGGCCAGTTCACCTCGGGCTCGGCCGCCGATGTCTACGGCACCGCCATCGAGACCTTCCAGGCGTTTTCGGCGCGCAACCTGTTCCTGCCGCTCAACGACTTCGTCGCCGCCAATTCCGGCTTCTCGGACTTTGCGCCCAGCCTGTTCGAACAGGGCTCGTACAAGGGGAACATCAACTACATCCCCATCGGCTGGAACAACATCATGGTCAACTACAACCGCGACCTGTTCGACAAGGCAGGCGTCGCCTACCCGGCGCGCGGTTGGACCTGGGAGCAGTTCCGCGAGACGGCCAAGGCGCTGACCGTCAAGGATGGTTCGGGCACCGTCACCCAGTTCGGCTATGAAGTGCCGAACCAGAACTTCTTCGTCCAGCCGTGGTTCTTCTCCAACGGCACCGGCGTGCTGAACGCCGACTGGACGGCCTCGAACATGCTCGACCCCAAGGTCGCCGAGACGCTGCAGTTTCTCTACGACCTGATCCATGTCGACGGCGTGTCGCCCATTCCAGGTGCCGAGACGCTGGACAACCAGTTCATGGCCGGCCAGGTGGCGATGATCAGCCGTGGCCAGTGGATCGTCCAGAACGCCAGGAAAAACAACGTCAACATGGACATCGCTATCCCGCCGATCAAGGAGAAGGAAGCCACTGTCATCGGCTTCGGCGCCTATGCGATCGCCAAATCGGCGCCCAATGCCGATCTCGCCAAGGCGCTGGTGCTCGAACTCACCAGCGAGGAGACGCAGCGCGAGCAGGGCGAGCGCGGTGGCGGCGTACCGGGCCGCAAATCGGCGGCCTCGAGTGAAGCCTTCCTCGCCTTCCCGCCCAGCGCCTTCCTCTACTACGAGACGCTGCCGTTCACCGTCCCGGTCCCCTCGCCGGCCAACTTCCAGGAAGTCGAGAAGATCTTCATCCGCCACTACACGGCGATGATGTCGGGCCAGGAAACCATTGCCGACGGCACCAAGGCCGCCGACGCCGAACTCAATGAGTCGTTCGCCCGCCTGAAGCAGCAGCTGGGCGGCTGAGTTCCTCCCGTGGGAGGGGGCGATCGGCTGAAGCAGGCGCCCCCCTCCCATCCTCCCCCATGATGGGGGGAGGTGCCCCGCCGGTGAGCGTGGCACAATCGAAGACAGAGTTCGAACTCTTCACCTCCGCCCTTGTGGGGAGGCCGGGAGGGGGCCGTCTCTATCAGTCAGGTCGAGAGCGGAACACCGTGACCACAGCAAGCCTAACCGCACCGCGAAAACCTTCCGATCTCCGCCGCGCGCAGGCGCGGACCGGGTACCTGTTCGTGCTGCCCACTTCGGTGCTCTACCTCACCTTTGTCCTGGCGCCGGTGGTGCTCACCGTCATCCTGAGTTTTGCCTATTACGATCCGATGCTCGGCTCGCGCTGGGTTGGGCTCGAGAATTTCCAGCGCTTCTTCACTGATCGCCGCTCGCTCGAGATCCTGTGGAACACGCTGCGATTCACCTTCTTCGCGGTGACCTTCAACGTTTCGATCGGGCTGATCCTCGCCTTGGCGCTCAATCGCGCCATGCCGGGCTGGCTGCTCTACTTCTTCCGGCTCGCCTTCTTCCTGCCGGTGATCATCGCGGCCGCGTTCGTCTCGATCGTCTGGAGCTATTTCTTCGGCGACGACCTCGGGGTCATCAACTACTTCCTGCGCCTTGTCGGCCTGCCCGCCGTGCGCTGGCTGACCGATGCCTCGACCGCCATGACCTCGATCGTCATCATGGACGTGTGGAAGAACACCGGGTTCTTCATGATCATCTTCATCGCCGCGCTGCAGGGCGTGCCGAGGACCATCATGGAAGCGGCGGTGATGGACGGCACTCCGGCGTGGCGGCAGTTCTTCCGCATCACCCTGCCCTACATCTCACCCGTGGTGTTCTTCTGCATCGTCTACGCCTCAATCGGCGCGCTGCAGGTCTATGAGTCGATCGTCATCCTGACCCAGGGCGGGCCGGGTGACGCGACGCGCTCGCTGTCGATCCTCATCGTCGAGCAAGGCTTTGGCAGTTTCCAGATCGGCTATGCCGCGGCCATCTCGGTGGTGATGACGGTGATCATCCTCATCATCACCGCCATCCAGCAAATGCTGTCACGCAAGTGGGTGCAGCGATGAACAATGCCATGCAGACCCAGGCCGCCAGGCGCTGGCTCGATTACACCATCATCGCCGTCATCGCGGTACTCGCCCTCGGCATGCTGCTGCCGTTCCTGTGGCTGTTCTCGGTGTCGTTCAAGCCGGTGTCGGAAGCCTACAAGCTGCCGCCGACCTTCTGGCCGACGAGCCTCGATTTCTCCAACTATGCCGCCGTACTCGCCTCGCGCGTGCCGTTCCTCCAGATCTACGGTAACTCGCTGCTTATCGCCGTGGTGGTGACGGTGGGGCAGCTGATCACCTGCACGCTCGCCGCCTTTGCCTTCGCCCGGCTGGAGTTCCGCGGCCGCGACACGCTGTTCGTCATCCTCTTGATCGGGCTGATGTTCCCGGCGCAGGTGACGATCCTGCCGATCTATCTCGGCTTTGCCCAGGTCGGCCTGATCAACCAGCCGATCGGGCTGGCGCTGATGTACCTCACCTCGAGCTTCGGGGTGTTCCTGATGCGCCAGTTCATGCTGAGCCAGCCCAAGGCGCTGGAGGAAGCCGCGCTGATGGATGGCGCCGGCTACCTCAAGATCTTCTGGCGCATCTCGCTGCCGCAACTAAGGCCAGCGCTCTCGGCACTCGGCATCATCACCTTCACCCAGACGTGGAACTACTACTTCCAGGCCCGCGTGCTGCTCGGCCGCGAGACCTCGATGACGCTTCCCGTCGCGATGGACGTGCTGCGCGGCTATCTCGGCTCGGGCAGCCTCTCGCTGGTGATGGCGGCGATGAGCATGTCCATCCTGCCGGTCGTGCTGCTTTTCCTCATTGCCCAGAAGTTCGTGATCGAAGGCATCACGATGAGCGGCATCAAGAACTAAGAACCCAGGACTTTGCACCTTATGTGGGACGATCTCGCCTCCATTGACGCGCGCTTTCACTATGCCGGTGAGCGTTCCCGCTACCTTGCCTTCCCGCTGGGCGGCATCGGCTCGGGAGGTTTCTCGATCTCGGGTAGCGGCCGGCTGATCGATTGGTCGCTGCGCAACCGGCCGGCGCTGCAGAGCTACAATGGCTACTCGCATTTCGCCATCAAGGCGGAACGGGACGGCAAGCTCGTCGATGCCCGCGTGCTCAATGGCCCCTATGACCTCAACCCGGCCGGCGCGCCGGGGATGCGCAAGATGTTCGATGGCTTCGGTCATGGCGCCAACCGCCAGACGCTGGTCGGCGTGCCGCATTTCCGCAATGTCGATTTCTATGGCCGCTTCCCCACCGCCGACCTGGTGTTTTCCGACGACCGCTTCCCGGGCGGGGTGCGGATGACGGCGTTCTCGCCATTCATCCCGCACGAGGATCGCGACAGCTCGATGCCGGTCGCCATGCTGGAGTTCGAGATCGTCAACACCAGTGCCGAGGCGCTGACCTACACGCTCGCCGGCACGCTCGGGAACTACGGCGCCAATAGTGGCAGAAACAGCTTCCGGCAGGCAGGCGGCATCAGCGCCATGCACCTCACCTCCGATGATCCCGAGCTCAAGGAGACCGAGCGCGGCGACCTCAGCATCGCCACCGATGCCGAACTGGTCGAGCACACCGACTACCATTTCCGCGGCCAGTGGTTCGATGACCTTGCCGTCTACTGGAAGGAGTTCGCCCGCCCTGGGCCGCTCCCGACCCGGCACTACGACACGCCGCGCAGCCGCCACATGTATTTCCAGCCCGAGCACACGACGCTCGGGGCGAAGGTCACCGTGGCCGCCGGCGAGCGCCGCACCGTACGCTTCGCCATCGCGTGGAACTTCCCTAAGGGCGACGTCTACTGGGCCCACCGCCCCAAGCCCGACGGCATCATCCCCGATCGCCCGACGCCATCGTGGACCAACTACTACTCGACGCAATGGGCAGACTCGCTGGCAACTGCCACCGATGCGCTGACCCGCTGGGACGAGCTGAAGCAGCGTACCCTTGCCTTCCGCGATGGCCTGTTCGGCAGCACGCTGCCAGCCGAAGTGAAGGATGCTGCGAGTTCGACGCTCGCCCTGCTCCGCACCGCCACGGTGATCCGCCTCGAGGGCGGCGAGCTCTGGGCCTGGGAAGGCCAGCATAGCAATGACGGCTCCTGCGAAGGTTCGTGCACGCATGTGTGGAACTACCAGCAGGCCCTCGCCCACCTGTTCCCAGCCATCGAGCGCACGCTGCGCGAGACCGAGTTCACCTACAACATGCTGCCCTCGCGCGGCCTGACCTTCCGCCAGAAGCTGCCGCTCGGCAACGGCTTCGACATTATCGGCCCCTGCGCCGACGGGCATTTCGGTGCCATCATCAAGACTTTTCGCGACTGGAAGCTTTCCGGTGATACCGACTGGTTGCGGCGCTACTGGCCGCAGGTGAAACGCGCCATCGAATATGCCTGGAGCGAGGACAACCCCGATCGCTGGGACCCGGAGCAGACCGGTATCCTCTCGGGCCGCCAGCACCAGACTCTCGACATGGAGCTGTTCGGGCCCAATTCGTGGCTCGGCTCGATGTATGTCGCAGCTCTCCTCGCCACCGCCGAAATGGCTGCGGCCCTCGGCGATGACGAACTGGCCGCAACGACCGCGCGCCTGGGCAAGGCCGGCGCCGCGTACATTGACCGCGAGTTGTTCAACGGCCGCTGGTTCGTCCAGAAGATCGACCTCACCGACAAGTCGGTGCTCACCCCATTCGATGTCGGACGTGCTGCCGGCGTGCTCGCCGACAGCTTCATGGATGTCTACTGGTCGGACGAGTTCGGCGAGATCAAGTACCAGATGGGCGAGGGCTGCATCTCCGACCAGATTCTCGGCCAGTGGCACGCCGAGGTGGCCGGCATCGGCCGCTTCCTCGACAAGGGCCGGATCGAGACGGCGCTCCGTTCGGTCTATGCCAATAACTTCCGCCCGAGCCTTGCCGATCACTTCAACCCGTGCCGCAACTATGCGTTCGAGGATGAGGGTGGGCTGCTGATCGCCACCTATCCCGAGGGCATCCGGCAGCCGATGGTCGCGGCACCCTATGCCGAGGAGGTGTGGACCGGCATCGAATACATGTCCGCTTCACACATGATCATGCACGGGCTGGTCAAGGAAGGCCTCGACATCGTCCGTGCCGCCCGCGACCGCCATGACGGCGCGGCGCGCAACCCGTGGAACGATATCGAATGCGGCTCCTATTATGCCCGTTCGATGTCGGCCTGGCAGCTGGTCAATGCCTGCTCCGGCCTCGAAGCAGACTTTGTTGCCGGCACGCTGAGTTTCGCTCCGAAGCTCGAAGGCGACTTCCGGCTGTTCTGGTCAGCCGGTAGCGCCTTCGGCACGCTGACCCGCTTCGGCACCGAGACAAGCATCGAAGTGCTCGGTGGAACGCTGCCGCCCGGCCTCAACATCAGCCTCGATGGCCGCGCCATTGCCGCTCCCGTCACGACCCGCGAGGTCCAGTAGAGCCATGGCCGAGATTCAACTCAAAGCGGTGACCAAGAGCTTCCAGTCGCTGGAAGTGATCCACGGCATCGACCTCACCATCAAGGACGGCTCGTTCACGGTGTTCGTCGGCCCCTCCGGATGCGGCAAGTCCACGCTGCTGCGGATGATGGCGGGGCTTGAAGAGGTGAGCAGCGGCGAGGTGCATATCGATGGCGCCCGCTGCGATCACCTCCTGCCCTCAGCCCGCGGCATGGCGATGGTGTTCCAGTCCTACGCGCTCTACCCGCATATGAGCGTCGAGCAGAACCTCCGCTTCGGGCTCGAGAACCAGCGGCTCGCCAAACCGGAGATCGCAGCGCGGGTGGCCAAGGCCGCCGACATCCTGCAGATCAAGCACCTGTTGGCGCGGCGGCCGAACCAGCTGTCAGGCGGGCAGAGCCAGCGCGTCGCCATCGGCCGCGCCATCGTCAAAGAACCCAAGGCGTTCCTGTTCGACGAGCCACTCAGCAACCTCGATGCGGAACTGCGCATCAAGATGCGCGGCGAACTGATCGCGCTGCACCAGCGGCTCGGCTCGACCATGATCTATGTCACCCACGACCAGGTCGAAGCGATGACCATGGCAGACCAGATCGTGGTGCTGAACGAGGGCCGCATCGAGCAGGTCGGCAGCCCGGTCGAACTCTATGCCCGGCCGAAAAACCTGTTCGTCGCCCATTTCATCGGCGCCCCGCCGATGAACACGCTCAAAGGCCGGTTGCGGCGCCTCGAAAGCGGCACCGCGGTGGAACTCGCTTCGGGTGCGGTGATCCCCCTGCCCGGCCGTCAACTTGAATTCGTCGATGGCGCTGCCGTCACGCTCGGCATCCGCCCCGAGCACGTCGAACTCGGCGCCGGGCCATTCGAAGTTACGGCGAAAACCACTGAGGTGCTGGGTTCGGGGACCATCGTCCATGCCACGGACAGCGCCGGCAACGACTTCGCCATCGCGCTCCGCGGCATCAGTCGCGTCACGGTGGGCGACAAGCTCACCATCCGCTTCCCTGAACACTTCGTGCACCTGTTCGACGAGACCGGGCTGACCATCGGGGCCTCGTCGGACTGGCGCGCCAGCTATTTCAACTGAGCTCCAAACAGGATCGCGCGAACTCGAGTACTGCCAGGAAAGCTGCGGGCAGTTCCGCGTAGAAAGCGCGACGATGAACTGCCCTAGTGCGTTGCTCTGCGCACCAGCGACACCGGAACGATCAGGTGCTGAATGCTCCTGGTCCCTTCGGCAATCGCGTTCAGCATCAGCGCAACGGTCTTCGAGGCCATGATGTCGAGATGTTGGTCGACCGTGGTCAGCTGATAGATCTCACGGGTCGCCTCGTCAGAGTCATCGAACCCGACAATCGAGAGATCAGCGGGAACACGTAGGCCAAACTCGTTGCGGGCAACCATCAGCGCGGCGATTGCCATCACATCGTTGGCGCAGAAAATGGCATCGGGCGGAGGGCTCAGCGACAGGAGCTTTCGTGCCGCCATGGCAGCTTCTGCATGGCGATATTCGCCGCTCTCCTGGGCGTAGATCGTCATCCCCTGTTCGGCCAACCGATCCCGCAGCCCCAAGCCGCGATCGAGGCCGCTCGAGGTGTTGGCTTCGCCGGCAATAAAAGCAATTCGCTTGCGTCCCGCCTCGACAAGCAGATCGGCGACAAGCCGGCCACCCGGATAATTGTCGCTGCTTACCGCGTTCACGCCCCCGTCACGGAGATAGTTGTTCACCAACACGACCGGGCGACCTGACCTCTGCAAGGATACCGCCATGCTGGAGCTCAAGGTGGCTGCGGTGACGATGACGCCATCAACCTGATAGGAAAGCAGCCTCGACAGGTATTCGTCGATGTCGCTTGACCGCGAAACCATCAGCAGAATGGCATACCCGCTTGCCTGCAGCTCGATGCTCATGTGCGCCAGCAACTGCGCGTAGAACGGGTTGTCGAGGTCCGTGGCGATAATGCCAACCATCCGCGACGCTTTCTGGCTCAGGCTGCGTGCGATGGCATTGGGCTGGTAGTTGAGCATCGCCGCGGCTTCGAGAACCCGCCGGCGCGTTTCTTCCGAGATGTAGGCCCCCGGCGTAAAAGCTCGCGATACGGCTGACCGAGACACGCCTGCCAGGCGTGCCACGTCGTGCGACAGAGCACTTCTTCTCTCACTGGGGTCTTTTGCCACCTTAGCATCCGTAGTTCGTAGGGGTCGGAAACGCAACGCTTGACCGATCGGCGAATAGAGACATATCCTGCACACGTGTGCATAGGTAGTACCTACTTTAGGGAATGCATGCAAATCTGCACGGTGCAGATCGAGGAGGAATGCTCCGCACGCGGAGCGAGGAGGAGATTAGAAATGACGGCTGATATCAGCCGGAGGGCGCTGCTTAAGGCAGTGGGCCTTTCCGGTGCCGGCTTGGCTTTTGCCAGCGTTTTTGGTTCGTCCGCAGTGAGAGCCCAGGCATCTGCACGCGGTTTCACAGAGTCGCCGATACTGGCCGAGAAGGTGGCCGCCGGCAACTTGCCGCCGCTCGACGAGCGGCTTCCAGAAGAAGTCTTCAAAGTCGGCCAGGGCATCCTGCTGCAGGACGAGTTCCAGACCTGGGAGGACGGCGTATTTGGCGGCGAACTGCACGTCGCGTCCGTGTTCCCGACGCCGTTCACCTTCCTTGGCGGCGGCGGGACCATTCTGCGCTCGCCGGGCCAGACGACGCAGGCTTCGCTCCCCAACGTGGTCAGTGCGTTCTCGCACTCGGACGACTACACGGTGTTCAAGTTCACCATCCGCAAAGGACTGCGCTGGTCGGATGGTCAGCCGGTAACCACCGAAGACGTACGCTTCCATTTCGAGGACATCTACGGTGACGCCGAGGTAGCTCGGGCGTGGCCGGCACAGCTGTTCACTCAGGGCAACTCGACGATGGGAGCGGCCAAGCTCAACATCATCGACGAGTACAGCTTCGAGCTGACATTCTCGGCGCCGTACGGCTTCTTCATCGCCGACCTCAACTCGTGGATTCCGAACTACGAACTGCTGTTCCGCCCCGCTCACTACTTCAAGCAGTTCCACAAGAAGTATGCCGACCCGGCCAAGCTTGAAGAGCATCTGAAGGCCAATGCCATCGACAGCTGGGTCCAGTTGCTCAAGCTCAAGGAACCGCCACATTGGGAGTATGGCACTGCTGCCGCGCTCGGCATGCCGGTGCTCCTGCCCTGGGTGCTCACCGAGTACTCCGAACAGCGCACGGTGTTCGAGCGTAACCCGTACTACTGGCACGTCGACGGCAAGGGCCAGCAGTTGCCCTATATCGACCGCATAGTGAACAACCGGGCGGCGGACCGCGATGCCCAGGTCAACGCGACGCTTGCCGGGCAGGTCGATCTCGCCGTTGAAACCGATGCACCGCTCAGCAAGATGTCGGTTTACGTGCAGAACGCCGAGGCTGGCGGATATCGTGTCTTCACCACGGGCTCGTTCAACTACCCGATCCAGCTCTTCCTCAACCACGACTACGAGTACGACAAGCCGGACTCGGCCTGGCAGAAGCTGGTGGCCGACCCCGAGCGGCGGTTCGGCCGCGCTATCGGGCTTGCCATCGATCCGCAGGACATCAACGACTCGGTGTTCTTCGGCATGTTTGGCGAGCCGTTCCTCACCACCAAGACGCACGATCCCGACGAAGCCGAGGCCCTGCTGGATGCGATCGGCATGTCCGAGAAAGACCAGGAGGGTTTCCGCCTCGGACTGGATGGGCAACGCTTCGTGCTGCGGCTCTCGTTTTCGGAAGCGTCTTCTGACTTCCCGCCGGTCGCCGAACTGCTCAAGGAACAACTCGAAGCCGTCGGCATCCGGACCGAGATCGACCCGCTGGGCATCGACTTCGGCCTGTTCAACCAGCGCAAGGCGGCGAACGAAATCCAGGCCTCGCTGTTCTGGAACGACGGCACGGCCTGGGAGGGCGGCATCTCGGAGGATTATCTGCCGAACCACAAGGGCCCATGGTCGCCGATGACCTGGCAGTACTACATCACCCAGGGCAAGGAAGGTCGTGAGCCGCCTGCGTATCTCCAGGAGTTCTACAACATCCATACCGAGCGCAAGGCGTTCCCGCCGGAGTCCGAAGAGGGCAAGGCGCTCTATGCCAAGATGATGCAGTGGTTCGACGACAACTACGTGCTGTTCCCCGTGTCGGGACTGAAGGTGGTTCCGAACGTCGTGAACAAGGCGCTTCGTAACACGCAGAACGAAGGCGCGCCCTATGAGCTCGACTCCTATCTGTCGAGCGAAGGTCTGTGGTTGCAGACCTGATCGAAGGGTCGTGTCCGGGCGCCAGACAATGGCGTCCGGACCACTTGTCCAACCCTAACGAAGAGCGTTGCCGTGCTGCAATTCGCCCTGCGCCGCCTCGCGATCCTTATCCCGTTCCTGATTGGGATCTCGATCGTCTCGTTCATCGTCATCCAGTTGCCGCCAGGCAGCTATGTCGACAGCTATGTCAACAACCTGCGGCTGCAGGGCAATGTGGTGAGCGCCGAACAGGAAGCCGATATCCGGGCCATGTACGGCCTCGATAAGTCGCTGCCCGAACAGTATGCGCTCTGGATGGGCAAGATCGTCTTCGCGGGCGATTTCGGCAGCTCGTTCCGCTACAACCGGCCGGTGGCGGCCATTCTGGTCGAACGCGTCCCCGGCACCATTATTCTGTCGCTCGCCGCCATCGCCTTTACCTGGCTGCTGGCGGTGCCGCTGGGCATCCTGTCGGCGGTGAAGCAATACTCGGTGTGGGATCACACCCTCACCCTGATCAGCCTGATTGGGCTGGCGGTGCCCGGCTTCATGCTCGCCCTGGGCATCATGTTCGTGGTCTACCAGAACACCGGATGGCTGGTGAACGGCTTCTTCTCACCGCCTTTCCGCGAAGCGCCTTGGTCACTCGCCAAGGTCATCGACTTGCTCAAGAATGTCTGGCTGCCGCTTCTCGTGCTCACCGTCGGTGGCATGGCCACCATCACGCGCGTGCTCCGCGCGACGCTGCTCGACGAACTGAACAAGCAGTACGTCACAACCGCCCGCGCCAAGGGCGTGCCCGAGATGGCCAACGTCCTGCGCTATCCGTTGCGCATCGCCATCAACCCGTTGCTCAGTACGCTCGGCTGGATGCTGCCAGCGGTGGTCGGCGGCGAGATTGTGGTGTCGAAGGTGCTCAATCTGCCGACCATTGGTCCGGTGCTGCTCGAAGCGAGCATCACGCAGGACATGTATCTCGCCGGAGCCATCGTCATGATCCTCAGTGTGCTGACGGTGCTGGGCACCTTCATTTCCGACCTGTTGCTGGCGCTGAACGATCCGCGCATCCGGATGGAGTAGAGCCATGGTTGATACTCACCAGGATATGGCCGGCGCTGCCCCTCGCCCGAGGAAAGTGCAGCAACGCATCGACCGCCTGCGCAGCCAGTACGCGACCGGCGGTGAACGCCGCCGAGAGCGTGCCGAGCAACTGTACAGCGCTTCGCAGTGGCACCTGATGCGCGCCAAGTTCGGCAAGCACAGGCTGGCCATGGCGAGCCTCGTCATTCTCGCCATCTTCTACGTCGTCGCCATCTTCGCCGATTTCGTCGCGCCCTATGATCCGCAGGAGCGCCTGCGTCAGCACATCTTCGCACCGCCCTCCGCCGTCCACCTGTTTGCACCGGATGGAACGTTCGTCGGCCCTTATGTCCTGTCGAGCCGCACCCGCGTCGATCCGGCGACCTTCAAGTACGACCTGCGGGTCGCCGACGATGCCGAGATGAACCCGATCGTGCTGTTTCCCACGGTCGATGAGTACAAGCTGTTCGGCGTCATACCGATGACGGTGAAGCTCTTCGGTACCAATACGCGCCAACCCTTCTTCCTGCTCGGCGCCGACAACCTGGGGCGCGACCTGTTCTCGCGCATCGTCCACGCATCGCGCGTGTCGCTGTTCGTCGGTTTCGGAGGCGTCGTCATCAGCTTCCTGCTCGGCGTCGTGCTGGGAGGCATTTCGGGTTATGTCGGCGGCAAGGTCGACCTCGTCATCCAGCGTACGATCGAGCTCGTCATGAGCGTACCGCAGATCCCGCTCTGGATGGCTCTCGCAGCGGCCATTCCCGCCGAATGGACCGGTATCCAGACCTACTTCGCCATCACGCTGGTGCTGTCGCTGGTCGGCTGGACCGGCCTGGCACGCGTTGTCCGCGGCCGCATCCTCTCGATGCGCGAGGAAGACTTCGTCATGGCAGCCCGCATCTCTTCGGCCGGCAGTTGGTCCATCATCACGCGCCACCTGATCCCCGGGTTCACCAGCTACCTGATCGTCCACATCACCATCGCCATCCCGTTCATGATCCTGGGCGAGACGACGCTCAGCTTCCTGGGCATAGGAATCCGCGCTCCCGATGTGAGCTGGGGCTCACTGCTGCAGCAGGCCCAGGATGTGGTGGTGCTCAGCAACTATGTCTGGCTGCTGTGGCCGGCCGCCTTCGTGGTGGCGGCCGTGGTGCTGTTCAACTTCATCGGAGACGGGTTGCGCGACGCCGCCGACCCTTACGCAAAATGACCCAGACAACAACGCCAGTGCAGCGCGACACCAGGCTTAGAGTCGAAGGACTGAAGACCTATTTCTTCCTCGACCACGGCATCCTCAAAGCCGTGGACGGGGTCGACTTCTGGGTCGGTGAAGGCGAGTCGATCGGCATCATCGGCGAGTCGGGATGCGGCAAGAGCATCACCGCCCAATCCATGCTGCAGCTGGTACGTGGGCGCGGCCAGATCGTCAGCGGGCACGCGGTGCTGCGCCGTAAGGACGGAAGGCTCACCGACATCCTGTCGCTCGAGGCCGATTCCAACGAGATGCGGGCGATCCGGGGCGACGATGCCTCGATCATCTTCCAGGAGCCGATGACCAGCTTTTCGCCTGTGCACACGATCGGCTTCCAGATCGGCGAAGTGCTGCGGCTGCATACCCGGTTGTCCGAAGGAGACATCCGCAAGCGCGTTGTTGAAATGCTCGGACGGGTCGGCATCTCCAACCCGGATCTGCGCTTCGATGAGTATCCGCACCAGCTGTCCGGCGGCATGCGCCAGCGAGCAATGATCGCGATGGCCCTGATCTGCCATCCGCAGATCGTCATCGCCGACGAGCCCACCACGGCGCTCGACGTGACCATTCAGGCGCAGATTCTCGATCTGATGCGCGACCTACAGCGCGACCTGGGCATGTCGATCGTCTACATCACCCACAACATGGCGGTCGTCGCCGAGAACGTCAGCCGCGTCTACGTGATGTACCTGGGTCGGGTGGTCGAAACGACGACGACCGAGCAGTTGTTCCGCAATCCCAGGCACCCTTACACCCAGAAACTGCTGCGCTCGATCCCGCACCCGGGACGGCCGGTCGAGCGCCTGGAGGTGATCGAGGGAAGTGTGCCCAGTGCCGTCGATCCACCTCGGCGCTGCGGCTTCTTCACGCGCTGCCCAAGCGCGATGGCCGGCGTCTGCGACGCGGCCGTCCCGGCCCTGACGCAGGTGGCCGACGAGCACTGGGCGCGCTGTTTCCTGCTTAGCGACGAACGGGAGGCCGAGGATGAGTGGTCACGTCTCTAGCGACACCGCGATCCTGCGGGTTGAGAACGTCTCGAAACACTTCGCGGTCAAGTCGGGCTTTGGTGGCGGCGGCTTGCGCATCCGCGCGGTGGATGATGTGAGCCTTCACATCAATGCCGGCGAGACCCTGGCGGTGGTCGGCGAGTCTGGTTCGGGCAAGTCGACGCTGGGGCGCTCCATCGTGCGCGCCATCGATCCCAGCCAGGGGGCCGTTCGGCTCAAGCTGGAAAACGACGAGTGGGTGGACCTCGCCAAGCTCGGCGAGCGCGAGTTGCGCAGACTGCGCCGACACTTCCACATGATCTTCCAGGATCCGTTCTCCTCGCTCGATCCGCGCATGACGGTGTTCGACATCGTGGCCGAGCCGCTCATCCATAATGAGCGCGTTTCGCGAGCCGAGGTGCGGCGCCGCGTCGTCGAGGTTCTCGAACTTGTCGGGCTCGCCGAACGTCACCTCACCCATTATCCGCATGCCTTCTCGGGTGGGCAGCGCCAGCGGATCGGCATTGCCCGCTCGCTGATCTGCCGACCAAAGCTCGTGGTGTGCGACGAAGCCGTGTCGGCGCTCGATGTGTCGGTGCAGGCCCAGATCCTCAACCTGCTCAAGGACCTGCAGAACCGCTTCGGGCTCTCCTACATGTTCATCGCCCATGACATTGCCGTCGTGGAGTTCATCGCACACCGCATCGCCGTCATGTATGTGGGCCGGATGGTGGAGCTAGGCGAGACGCGCGCCATGATCGACCGGCCGCTCCATCCCTACACCGAGGCGCTGCTGTCGTCGGTGCCGATGACCGACCCGACCCGCGCGAGATCGGTCAACCCGCTCAAGGGCGAGATCGCCAGCCCGATCAATCCGCCGAGCGGCTGCCATTTCCACCCGCGCTGTCCCTATGCCACCGAGCGCTGCAAGAGCACCACGCCTGAATGGCGCGAACTGGAAGCCGGACGCTTCGTCGCCTGCCACTACGCCGCTGAGCTTCGGCTCAAGGGCATGACGCAATCCCACGCAACACCGAACGAGCAGCAACTGTCATGAGCATCGCCCCCGAGCAGATCAAAGCCGCGCGAAATCTCCGCCTCCACCTGCTGGATGACCCCTGGCGCCCGACGTTCCATTTCGTCGTGCCTGAGGACTACGCCAAGCCCGCCGACCCCAACGGCGCCATCTGGTGGAACGGCCGCTACCACCTGGGCTACATCTACCAGGACGACGGCGTCCATTACTGGGGCCATGTTTCGAGCCGGGACCTGCTGCACTGGCGGCACCACAAACCGTGGCTCCTGCCGACGCCCGATAGCCCTGAGGAAGGCATCTTCAGCGGCAACGCCATGATCGACAAGAACGGCGAGGTCTCGATCTTCTACCACGGGGTGAAGGTCGGCAACTGCATCGCCACCAGCAGCGAGCCGTTGCTGGAGAACTTCCGCAAGCTGCCCAGCAACCCCATCGTCCCCGTCGAGGCGCCGGACAAATGGCGCGAGTCGGCCAAGCTGCCCTACGCCTCCTGGGATCCGCACGGGTGGCTCGACGGCGATACCTACTATGCCATCTTCGGTGGCTCCCAGCCGGCCATTTTCAAGGCCAGGGAACTGGGTGACTGGAGCTATGTCGGCGACCTGTTCGCCAATACCGTCGACGGCACCAGCCTGCGCGAGGACGTCTCGTGTCCGGATTTCTTCAAGCTGGGTGACAAGTGGGTGCTGATGGGTATCAGCCATGAGTATGGCACCCGGTACTTCGTCGGCGACTGGAAGAACGAGCAGTTCCATCCGCAGGTGCACGAGCGGATGAGCTGGATCGACAATACCTATTTCGCGCCCGAGAGCATGGAAGCTCCCGATGGCCGCCGCATCATGTGGGCGTGGATCTTCGACCAGTGGGACGAAGCCACGGAAAAGGCCGCCGGATGGTCAGGCGTTTTTGCCGTTCCCCGTGAACTGTCGCTGCGCGACGACCTGCGGCTGGCGATCCGCCCCGTCGAAGAGCTGAAGCAGTTGCGCTACAACGAACGGACACTCGCAAGCATCGGGCTGGCGGCGGGTACGGCGAAGGCGCTGGCGGTCGAGGGCGGCAACGTCATCGACATCGAGGCGGAGTTCGACCCGGGCTCGGCTACCAGGGTCGGGCTGCAGGTCAGTTGCGCGGCCGACGGAAGCGAGGCGACAATTGTCGGCTATGACGCCGTGGCAGGCGAACTGTTCGTCGACACGACCAGCTCTTCGCGCCGCGATCTCGGCCTGAAGGTGCGGGAAGCCGGCCCACTCAAGCTTGCTGCGGGCGAGAAGCTGAAACTGCGGATCCTGGTCGACCGGTCGGTGGTGGAAGTGTTCGCCAATGATCGGCAGGCCATCACGCGACGGATCTATCCGGACCCCGCCAGTACGCAACTCGGCGTGTTCGCCGAAGGCGGCACGAGCCAACTGACACGGCTTGCGGTCTGGGACATGATGCCGTCCAACCCCTATTGAGCGAACCATCGATGCTGAGGCCCCGCCATCACTTCTCGCCGCAGTCCGGCTGGATCAACGATCCCAACGGGCTGATCCGCGTCGACGGCCGATACCACCTGTTCTACCAGGCCAATCCGCACGGGCTGGTGCATGGACCAATGCACTGGGGTCATGCCTCGAGCACGAACCTCGCCAGTTGGACGGAGCACCCGATCGCCCTCTACCCGGAGGCGAGCGGCCAGTGTTTTTCGGGCAGCGCGGTCGCAGCGGGCGAAGGGAACGTGGCCGCGCGTCTCGGGGCCGGCGATGGGGTGCTGCTGTTCTACACGGCGCACCGCGATGGCAACCCATATGTGGAGGACCAGGCGGTCGCGGTGGCCGACCGCGCGATGCGCAGCTTCCGCAAGTATGACGGCAACCCGGTGTTGCGGACGCCTGGCCCGCTCGACTTCCGCGACCCCAAGGTGATCTGGCACGCCGACACGAGGCGCTGGATCATGGTCGTGACCCACGGCCAGTCGATCGGCTTCTACTCGTCCCCGGATGTGCTGAACTGGCAGTTCGAGAGTGAGTTCGGGGCCAGCGAGGGGCGCCATGGCCCAGGGCCGTGGGAGTGTCCGGATCTTTTTCCGATCCGCGTCGATGGCACCGGGGAAACCCTCTGGATCCTGGTCGTCGGGTTGGGGCGCGGCCACGTCTCAGGCGGCTCCGGCACCCAGTACTTCGTTGGCGATTTCGACGGGCACAGCTTCCGCAACCGGCATCCGCCGGATACCGAACTGTTCATGGATTGGGGCCGGGATTTCTACGCGACGCAGAGCTTTTCGGGCCTTGCTGACGAGGATCCGCTCGCGCTCGCCTGGATGAGCAACTGGATGTATGCCAACCACACGCCAGCGGCGCAGTTCCGAGGCAGCATGTCGCTACCGCGCCGGTTGCGACTCGTCGCCACCCCAGCCGGGTTCCGGCTCGTCCAGCGCGTTGACGAAAGCGCAGCCGCATCGTTCAGCCGCCTGCAGGTAAACCCCGGCACCTCCGCAACACCTCAATCGGGCACTTACAGGTTGGGGTTCGAGTTGCCCGCCGAAGCGGGCGGCTGCACCCTTGCACTGTTCGGAGCACCCGAGCCCATTCTCGCGGTGAGGCGGCTTGCCAGTGGCCGCCTCGAAGTCACCTTCAACCGTCCTCCCCACCCCGCAATAGAGCCCGAACGCGAGTTTGCAACCCGGTTCGGCTTCGAGGCTGAGGCGGCCGATGTGTTCGACATCGACGTGTTTGTGGATCAGGGCCTGGTGGAGATCGGCTGCGGCGCCGGCACACACTGGATCAGCAACGCCTACTTCCCGGCCGAGCCGGCCGCAGCGGTCAATATCACCATCACCTGACGCAACCCACTTATCGAGGCACCGAATGAAGCGTTCCGAAATCAACCGCGCCATCCGCCGCGCCGAAGCGCTGCTGGACACCCATCATTGGACCTTGCCGATCTGGGGACGCTGGACCAGCAAGGATTTCCGCAAGGACGCCGATACCGCTCGTTATCTTCGCGACCACCAGATGGGCTGGGACGTGACCGATTTCGGCTCCGGTCGCTTCGCTGAGTGCGGCCTCGTGCTGTTCTGCGTGCGCAATGGCATCGTCGGCGGCAACGACGAGATCACCTATGCCGAAAAACTCCTCGTGGTCGAAGAGAACCAGGTCACCCCGTCCCATCTGCACCGCGCCAAGATGGAAGACATCATCAACCGGGCCGGCGGTGTGCTGGTGATCGAGTTCTGCCCGGCCGACGACAAAGGCGCCGCCATCGAGGGCAACTGCTCGGTGCGAGTCGACGGCATGGTGCGGGAACTGGGAGCGTGGGAGAAGTTGCGGCTGGAACCGGGCCAGAGCGTCACCATCCCGCCAGGCCTGTACCACCGCTTCTACGGCGAAGCCGGCCGAGGTGTCGTGCTGGTGGGAGAGGTCAGCAAGGTCAACGACGACCGCACCGACAACTACTTCCTGGAGCCGATCGGCCGATTCTCGACCATCGAAGAAGACGAGCTACCGCTGAGGCTGCTTTGGAGCGATAGCGGCAAGTAACCCACGGGAACGCACCGTAGAGGCGGCATGTGCCGCCGGAGCCCTGTCGCTGGATGGCGCCGGCCGGCACAGGGCTCCTGTGCAAGGCAAATCGACACGTTAAGGCCGTTGGGGCCTATGTCGACATATCCGGATGAGGGCTTGGAGCGGGTGAAGGGAATCGAACCCTCGTCGTAAGCTTGGGAAGCTTCTGCTCTACCATTGAGCTACACCCGCAACGGGTTCGTATGTGCCGGAGTGCGCGACGATCGTCAAGCGTGCGACTGCGGGAAGCCGGGAAGCCCGCCTGGCTCCCCACCCCCCACAGCTGCAAACAGGAGGGCGCTGGCCCTACTCCTTGACGCCGCCCATCAGCGTAAAGCCGCGGACGAACTGCTTCTGCATGCTCGCGTAGAGCAGCATGACGGGCACGACTGTGACCATGGCGCCGGCACAGTAGAGCTCGTAGCGGTCCCAATAGAGCGACTTGAGGCCGGCGAGGGCGAGGGGCAGCGTCTTTACCTCCGGACTTGTGAGAACGAGCGACGGGAACAAGTAGTCGTCCCAACTTCCGAGGAACACGAACACCGCGAGTGCGGCTAATGGCGGGGCCGACATCGGCACGATGATCGAGAAGATGATCCGCAGCTCGCCGGCCCCATCAATTCGCGCCGCATCGATGAAGGCGTTGGGGATGCCCGAAATCCACTGCCGCAGCAGAAGAACCCCGAAAGTGTAGAACAGCGACACGATCACGACGCCTGAGAGCTGGTCGAGCAGTTGCAGGTCGGAGAGCTTCAGGTACAGCGAGATAATGATCGAGGGAAAGGGGATCATCATGGTCGCAAGGATGAGGATGAAGATCACGTTCTTTCCTGGGAACGTGTACTTGGCGAAAACGTAGCCGAGAACCACGGACGTCAGGCATGCGGACAGCGTGCGAAGCGCCGAGACGATGACGCTGTTCATGAACGCGAGGTCGAAACGACCGATGTTGAAGATCTCGACGTAGTTCGTCAGTATCCAAGGCTGCGGCAACTGGTTGGGGTTGTTCAGCAGGTCCGGATAGGTCTTGAAGGAGCCCAGCACCATCCAGACCAGCGGGACCAGCACGGCGACCGCCATGGCCACCAGCACGGTCTGGGCCACAAGCCCGGACAGCATGAGGTTCCAGTCTCTGGGCCGCCCGGCCATTCTCGCGATTTTCCCGGAACTCTGCGGTTCCGCTTGCTGAAAGGTCATTTCGAAATCCTATGAAGACCGCAGGAAGCGGAGTTGCACCAGCGACATGGCCAGCATCACGAGGAACAACAGAACCGAGGCTGCCGCCGCACTGCTGAAATCCGACGAGGAGAAGGCTTCCTCAATGATGAACTCGTTGATCATGAGTGTGGACGTGCCCGGGCCGGGGCCGAACACCGTTGGGGTGACATAGGCCTGCAGGCCACTCAGAACTGTCAGGATGGAGACCGCGGCGAGCGTCGGCATGATGGACGGCAGGACCACGTACCAGAAGGTCGTCCACTCGCCTGCGCCGTCGACGCGTGCAGCGTCACGTTGTTCGGACGGGACGGCAAGCATCGCAGCCGTCAGCAGGACGACGTAAAAGCCCAGAGAGCGCCATGAGTCCAGCAGCACTACCGATATCAGGGCCATCTCCGACCCGTAGATCCATTGCAGGCCGGGCAGACCGAACATGCCGAGTACGGTATTCAGAGCGCCTGATTGCGGATTCATCAGCATTCGGAAGAGCAGCGATACGGCCACGACCGACGCCACGACGGGGAGGAAGACGATGAACTGGTAGACCGCACGCGTCCTTATGGCGCGCGTCAGGCTCCACGACACCAAGAGCGCCAAGGGAATGCTGATGACGTAGAGGGCCAGCGTGTAGGCAAGCGTATTGCTCACCGCGGTGACGAACCGCTCGTGCACCATCAGACTGGAGTACTTCGCCAGCCCAATGAATGGGCTGGCAGCGGGATTGAACGGATTGTAGCGCTGAAGGGACATCAGCACCGTCTTGACCATGGGGTCAAACATGAACACGGCGTACCAGCCGCACGCGATCAGCAAAGTGATCGCACCAACCCAGAACTGGGGACGGTGAAGGATGCTGCTGGCGCGCGACCGGCGGGGAGGAGACATCTTGCTTTCCTCGTGAATAACCAGGTGTTCCCGGCAGTTATCCGTTGATGAAACGGACCTGCTGGGCCGCAGCCTGACGCTGCAGTTCGGCGGCCGTCTCACGAGCGGTGAGCTTGCCTTCGCGCAGGGTCGAGATGACCTGGTTGAACAGGTTGGGGATCTGCGGATCGAAGCCGTTGCCCAGGTATGTCGTGCTGTCGATCGCGGCGAGCAGGCGGCGCTGGCCGCGCTTGATGTCGTTGTCGCCAGCGTAGATGTCCGACTTCACAAGCGCCGCACAGGCCGGGGTCAGGCCGCCGTAGATCTGCGACCAGGTGAACTGCGCCTCGTAGGTGGTGGCGAACTTGAGGAACTCGATCGCGGCCTTCTGATTCTTGGCCCGTGTCGGAATCTCGAAACCCCAGCCACCCTCGCCCATGATCTTGGGCTTCTCGCCGGCGATCATCGAAGGAACGAGAAGCGAAGTGGCCTCGAAGCCGACCTTGGCGCCCTCTCCCGCGGCGCTGCTGTTGCCGATGGCGATCGCTGCCTGCCCCGCGGCAAAGGCGGCCACCGACGTTTCGACGGCAAGCTTTGACTCGATGCCGAGACCGTAGGGGCGCGTGACCATGTACTCGAGCGCAAGAGTGCACTCGTCATTGTCGAGCGCGAACTCATTGCTCTCCTTGTCGAACCAGCGCACACCCTGCTGCCAGAGCATGGATGCCAGGCCCTGGAACTCCCAGGTCTGACGGTTCTGACCCCAGACATTAACAGTTTCGCCCGTCTTCTGCTGGATCGCCGCGGCCAGTTCGAACATTTGTTCGTAGCTGTCGAAATGGGTGCCATGGGTACCCCACTCCGCTTCCGGAACCGCGCCCGGCCAGATGCTGGCATCGTTGAGCAGGCCGGCACCGGCCACCAGGTCGGTGCGCACGCCGCATCCGCTCAGGGCATTGGATTCGAGAGGGACGCCATAGGCGCGGCCGTCCCAGGTGTAGGCTTCCATGGCGTCGCCGAACCACCAGGCGTCCATGTCAACACCGACGTCGCCAAAAACGGCGTCGGTGACATCGAGCAGGCCACCAAGCTTGACCAGGCCATCCGACATGCGCCCCATGAGGCAAAGCACGTCCGGTGGGTTGCTGCCGGCCAGGGCTGTCATCGCGTTCTTGGCAATCTCGTCCTGCGGCTCGAGCCTGACCACGGCGTTGGTCGCCTTGGTGAACTGGTCGATGAGCATCTGGTAGCGCTCGACGTGTGGAGCGTAGTTCAGGCCCCAGAGCCTGATCGTCTGCCCGCTCAGGTCGGGCGCGGTCCAGTTCGGACCACCAACCAGGTTCTCGGCCGTCGGCTGCGGAACAAGCTCGGCAGAGAACGGGCTGGAGAGTCCAGCAGCCGCACCCGCAGCGAATGCTGCACTGCCTGCCATGAAGTGGCGCCGGTTAAGCTTGATCGTCACTCTTGTCACCTCTCGTGATGTTTGTCTGACCGTTGCCGAAGGGGGCAAAGTCGCTTGCGTTACTGACGGAGAGTAAGGTCGGACAACGGACGAGCAGCACCGAGGGTGGCCCCACGCAGGCATGCCACCTTCCAAAGTTTGTTTGTTAGCCGGCGGACCGCTTAGGCCCGACCCACATTGCCTGCCGGCATCTCGCTACCTGGCTCTCGCAGCCGATCGCTAGGCAGCCGGGACGGAGCGAACTCCTCTGCAAGCCAACACCTTTGTGTTTTCGCGCGACTACGTCCCTGGAAACCCAGATCGCATCGCTCTCGCCTGCAGTCCCTGAAATGCCGTCCCTCTCCTCCGATTGCCGAATTCTCCCCTCCTCGGCAATTATTATACTAGTATGCTTTTATAATGCTGTGTCAAGCCGTCAGTTCCGCCCGATGCGTAGGACGCATCGCCCCGGAAATTCGTCGCATGAGACGATCCGTGCTTTACGCCAGCTTGAGTTGGAGCACGGATCCAGTCGCGAAGGCGCCATGCGGCGCCGGCCGCCATCCCGGCTAGGTCGAGCTATTGGCGAGGTCCGCGGGAAGCGGGCCCGGTTCGCCCGTTGGAGTCGGCCAACGCGGAGATGGCGGCCATCTCCTCTGCGCCCAACGCGAGACCGAACAGCTCAAGATTCTGGGTGACATGCGAGAGCGAGCGCGAGCGGGGCCTGCCAATCAGCCCCAGCTACAAACGCCAGCAGAGGTGGAAGAAGACGCTCGACGCGTTCCTCTCGAGGGCAGCAGCGCCGTCAGGGAAGGTTGTTTGGCGCCTCATAGGTGATGTTGAACTGCTCGCCAGGATGTCGCGCGATCGAATACTCGACGTTCGTGCCATCCTCGGACTGAAACAGCAGTTCCACACACATAACGGCACCGCGACGATCAATCTGCAGATCCTCGGCCACGCGGTCGGTTGCAAGTTCGGAGCGTGCAACCATCTTGGCCACTGCAAAGCGAAGCTTCAGTCGCTCCTGGACCGTGCGGAAGATGAGCGCGTCCCTGAAATCAGTACGGTTCAACTGGCTGCCCACATGCGTGGGGAAATAGGTGGTCACCTGGGTGCGCCTGCCCTGGGCGCCCACCAATATGCTGCTTAGGCAATAGCCCTCGTCAGATGGCCGCATGCCGAAGTGTTCAACGAAAACAGGAGAGGACTGCCTGATATAGGAGTTGACCTGCAATGTGGCGCCATCGGCAAACTGCGCCATGTCGGCAAAACTCTGAAAGCTCCATACCGGCCGGGTATCGGCCCGCTGCGCGATGACCAGCGCAGGTTTTGGCGCCCGCTTCTGTATCAACCCATCCAGCTCGAGCTTTCGCAAGGCCTGCCGCACGGTGATCAGACTGACCGAAAAAGTCTGCGCGATATCGGATTCGGTGGGCAGTTCATCCCCGACCGCGATCGCACCAGACTGGATGGGCGTACGCAGGGCCTCAATGAGCTGCAGGTACAGTGGGCCATTAGCCCGTAGAAGTCTTTGCGGGATCAATGTCTGCTATCCGTTCGGAGCGACCATGCAAGACGCAGCTACACCGAATCTCCGGCCGGGTGCAACATCGAGGCCGAGCGCCCCTGCTATCGCCATCTGACTGAACATCTCTGCACGTATCGCTGAAGAACTGACGTGCAGTGCCCCGGCATTTCCTCACTACTGACTGCACACCTCTCCCCATCGCCACATTGCCGGGGACAATTGCCGGTATGCTGCGCCGTGCTCCATATCGCCGTGCGAAATCAGACGCCACTTCGACACCGCGGCCTCGTCGGAACACCGAAAACAGCCACTCTCCCGATCCGCCCAAACCACCCTCCAAGCTTGCCATTATACTATTATAAATATATAAAGATTCGTACGTCATAAAGGGAGGGGAGATAGCAACCTTGTCGACTTCGAACAAAAACGCTGCCGTGCATTTTCAGAGCACCGGCATGCCCAGAGCGCGTTACAGCTCGGGCCTGTCCATCTGCGACGAAGCCCTGATCGGCGGTCGCTGGGTGGGCCGCTACTGGACCGACACCGGCTTCGTAGAGTCGGAAAAGGATCTGGACTGGCTGAAAGAGGAGGTCGAGAATCCGGGACGCTTTCCTGCACTTGGCGGACTTGACGCCGCGTCGTTCGGCCTGGTGGTGAACGGGCAGTCTGCCCATTTCGGCTGGGAAATGGCCGGAATGCGGACAGTCGATGCAGCCCGCCCGGGGAACGTCGAGGCCGTGGTCACCTTGCGCAGCACCATTGCGCCGGTTGAGGTAGAAATCCACACCGTGTCCGACGGCACCGGCATTTTCGAGCGGTGGCTGACTATCAAGAACGAGTCCGAGGCGGAAATGGCTCTGGGGGAGGTGTCGCCCTGGAGCGGGTTGATGTTCCGTCCGACCGTCAACCAAGTGGTCCACCGGGCCAATCCGATCCGACCATCCCTGATTGAGCCCGGGCAGCCGGCGTTCAGTGTCGGATACATGGCCGAGACCATGTGGGGCCACGAAGGCGCCTTCAAATGGATTCCGCTGCCAAGCACCGCACTGCGCCTCGAAAGTCGAAGCGGCAAGTCGGGTCACGGCACCCCTTTCTTCGTGGTGCGCGATGAGTTGACCGGCGAACACGTCATTGGCGGGCTCGGCTGGTCCGGGAACTGGTCAATCGAGCTGACCGCGGAAACGCAGTCGTCGAGCGATCCGCTCCTCGCCTTCAAGATCGGCCCGCAGTCGCCGTCCCCGCAGCGCGTGATCGCAGCCGGCGAAACCGTGGAAACGCCGCATGTTCACCTGGGGCGCCTGCAAACCGACTTCAACGGCGCGATCCAGGCCTGGCACAAGCACCTTAGGAAGAGCGTGCTGCTCCCCGAGCTTGCTGGCAAGGAAGGCCTCGTCATTCTCAACCACTGGGGATATGTCGCCCACGAACTCACCGAAGAACGGCTGATGCACGAGGTCGACGTCGCCGTCGAAATCGGCGCGGAACTGCTCATCATCGACGCAGGCTGGTTCGGCAATGCCGGTGAGCCGTGGTGGAGCACAGTCGGCGACTGGGATAGCGGCGACCGACTGCCCAATGGGCTGGAACCCATCTTCGCCTATGCGAGAAAGAAGGGGCTCAAGTACGGTCTCTGGTTCGATCTCGAGCGGTTCGGCGAATCCAGCCGCGTGGTGAAGGAGCATCCGGAGTGGCTGCTGAACCGCTATGGTCGCACCACGACGGGCGGCGAGATCGATCTGACCAACCCCGAAGCCGTCGCCTATATCGAGGCAAAGCTCTACGCCGCGATTGACCGGTACAATCTCGACCTGTTCCGGCTGGACTACAATACGTCGCCACAGGAAGGCGGCCAGACCTCACGCGGACCGTTCACCGAGAACACGCTCTGGCGATACTACGAGCAAGTGTACGCTCTCTACGACCGACTGCACGAGCGGTACCCGAATCTCATTCTCGAGACCTGCGCCGGCGGTGGAGGCCGTACGGACCTGGGGCTGGTCAGTCGCTTCCATCATACCTGGGTCACGGACTGGCAGATCGCGCCGCGGTCGGTGAGCATCGTGAACGGCATGAGCATGGCACTACCGCCCGAGCGGATCGACCGCATGGCGGGGGTCGGGCAGTCGTCGCACATCAGGGCGGACCTGGACTTCCAGCTGAGAAGCTGCATGTTCGGTCACTTTACCCTCTCCGGCATCAGCCTCGCCGCCGGCCAGGAGAATCCTGCCCAGGTCGCCCGGGTCCGCCACCATGTCGGCCTGTACAAGGACTTCATCCGGCCGTTCATCGCAACCTGCGACGTCTATCATCACACTCCTGAACTAACCGGCGGCAATGACCCCACCGGCCATGCAGTGCTGGAGTATGTTGCCGACGACAAGAAGCGCGCCATGGTCGGTGTCTTCCGTCTGGTCGGCCCCGCTCCCAGCGAGTATGCCCTGAGGCTTCGTGGCCTTGATGCGGGTCGCACCTACCGGATGACCCTCGACAACAGTGGCGAAGTCACCACGATTTCCGGCGCGCAACTGATGCAGACCGGTATCGTGCTCCGCCTGGATCGGGCCCTGACTTCGGAGCTGCTTCTGCTCGAAGCGATCCAGTAGTCGAGCCGGGCTGACTCATCGGTGAAACACCATCACTGCTGAACGCAGGCGGTGGGGGCTCTAACCGTTGCTCCCCGCCGTGCCGCGCACCGTCATGCGATCGGCGCCGATGACGCCTCGCAGGTCGCATCCCCCCAAGCAGGCTGCTGTCCGGTGGTTCTGGTCTTGTGGTGTTGGGCTGGCCGCACGCCGTAGCCGGTGCTGTCGCTTGGGTGGACTGCGGCGCACGCGTCAAGATGGGGCGGTACTCGCTTTGGGGTTCTGCCTGTTGGCGCTATACTCACCACCGCTGGCCCGACGTACCGGGAGCTGATCTTCCGGTGTGGGGTCAGACAGGGAGGTCGTGAGATGGTTCGGACTGCGATTGCGATTGCCGTTCTGATGCTGAGCGGCGGCAGTGCATTGGCTCAGGGCGGCGATGCCGCGCTGGGCGAGACGGTGTTCAAGAAATGCATGTCCTGCCATGCGGCGGGCGAAGGCGCGACCAACAAGGTCGGCCCCGTGCTGACCGGCGTGGTCGGGCGCACGGCCGGGACGTTTGAGGGCTACAGCTATTCGCAGGCGATGAAGGATGCCGGAGCCGGCGGGCTGGTATGGACGCCGGAGAACCTGGCGCAGTTCCTCGCCAAGCCGAAGGATTTCGTGAAAGGCACGAAGATGAGCTTCCCGGGCCTTCCCAAGCCCGAAGACGCGATGAACGTCATCGCCTATCTGGCGTCGCTCTCGCCACCACCTGCGCAGTAGTCCCTGCCCTACCTCAATGCACCACCGGCGCGGGCACCGTGGGGCTCGCGCCGAAGAACTCCATGCGGGTGAAGAAGGTGTAGTCGGCCTCGAACGCCATCAGGACGACGAAGATCAGCACCAGCACCGGCGGCACCAGGATGGCGTAGCTGAGCGCCAGCCGTTCCCAGGCCATGTGCATGAACACCGCAATGATCAGCCCGGCCTTGCCCAGCATCAGCATCAGGATCAGGCCCCAGCGCACGTAGCCCTGGAACTGCAGCAGGTCGACCGCGTAGGAGCAGGCGCTGAGCACGAACAGCCAGAACCAGACGATCAGATAGAGGCGGATCGGGTGCTGCTGGCCCTCGGCATGGGCGCCAGGCGCCGCGAGGGTTTCGGAGCTCATATGTGCTTCAGCCATGATCTCACCACAGGTAGAACAGCGCGAAGATGAAGACCCACACCAGGTCGACGAAGTGCCAGTAGAGCCCGGTGATCTCGACGATCTCCCAGCGGCCCTTGCGTGAGGTGAAGAAGCCCTTCTTGCCGGTGTCGAAATCGCCCCGCCAGACTTTGCGGGCCATCAAGAGGAGGAAGATCACCCCGATGGTGACGTGAGTACCGTGGAAGCCGGTGATCATGAAGAACACCGAGCCGAACTGCGGGGCGCCCCAGGGGTTCTCCCAGGGCCGGACACCCTCCGAAATCAGCTTGGTCCACTCGAAGGCCTGCATGCCGACAAAGGTGGCGCCGAGCGCCGCGGTCAACAGCATCAGCGCCGTGGTCTTCACCCGGTCGCGACGGTAGCCGAAGTTCACCGCCATCGCCATGGTACCGCTCGAGGAGATCAGGACGAAGGTCATGATGGCGATAAGGATCAGCGGCATGTGCACGCCACCGATCTCGAGCGCAAACACTTCGGAGGGGTTTGGCCAGGGCTCGGCGGTCGACATGCGCACCGTCATGTAGGCAATGAGGAAGCAGCTGAAGATGAAGGTGTCCGAGAGCAGGAAGATCCAGATCATCGCCTTGCCCCAGGAGGCGGTCTTGAAGGCGGTCTTGTCGGACGACCAATCGGAGACGAAGCCGGTGAGGCCGGGCTGCGGATCGGTATGGGTCAGGGCGGGATCGGACATGGGCGATGCTCCCCTCGGGTCAGCTCAGCAGTTGCTGGCAGAATGCGATGAAATCGCTGGCCCAGCCGGCCAGCAGGCTGAACAGCACCATCCAGACGAACAGCATGAACAGCCAGTAGGTGGCGCAAAGCTCGACATTGAGCCGGACGCTGTCGACGCCGCCCTTGCCCCAGGCCTTGCGGCTGGCCCAGCCCAGCGCCACGAGGCCGCCGAGGATGTGGAGCCCATGCAGCCCGGTGACGAGGTAGAAGAAGCTGTTGGCCGGGTTGCCGGCGACGATGTAGCCGGCGGCCGCCAGCTCGCTCCAGGCGAGCAGCTGGCCGGCAAGGAAGATGATGGCGAACACGCCGGCCGTTGCGAGACCGCCGCGAACCTGAGTGAGGTTGCCGCGGTGCACCGCGCGCTGCGTCCATTCGAGCGCAATGCTCGAGGCCACCAGCGTGGCGGTGTTGAACCAGAGGATCGGCGGCACCGGCAGCGGCTGCCAGTCACCCAGCTCGCGGCGCATGAAATAGGCACCGGTCAGCAGGGCGAACAGCGAGCCGACGACGGCAAGCAGGAAGCCGAGGCCGACGCGCTTGGCCGGATCACGCGAGGCCTGGAAGTCGGGAACGCCCTCGATCACCCCCTGCTCCAGCCATGGCTTCACCGTCAACCGCTGGCGCGCCAGCCACCAGCCGGCGAGGCCGGCGAGGATGGCAAAGAACATCACGACGACGCTCATGACTTCGAACCCTTGCGTTTCCTGGGCGCCTCGTGGTGCGGCGGGTTGGGCCCGGGCTGGTTCTGCGGGATGAAATCCTCGGCGGCGCCGGGCACGCTGTAGTCATAGGCCCAGCGATAGACCACCGGCAGTTCGTGGCCGAAATTGCCGTGGACGGGCGGCGTCTGTGAGGTTTGCCACTCGAGTGTCGTGGCGCGCCAGGGGTTGCCGCCGGCCGGCTTGCCGTGCCGGATCGACCAGATGAGGTTGAAGACGAACACCAATTGCGCCGCGCCGACGATCAGCGCCATCACGGTGATGAAGATGTTGAGGTCATGCGCCGAGGGCGGCTGGAACGAGATATCGCCGGATTCGAAATAGCGCCGCGGCACCCCCATGATGCCCAGATAGTGCATGGGGAAGAAGATCAGGTAGGCGCCAAGGAAGGTGACCCAGAAGTGAACATGGGCCAGTGTGTTGTCGAGCATGCGGCCGGTGATCTTGGGATACCAGTGATAGATGGCGCCGAAGATCACGAGGATCGGCGCCACGCCCATCACCATGTGGAAATGCGCCACCACGAACATGGTGTCCGAGAGCGGCACATCGACCACCACATTGCCGAGGAACAGCCCGGTGAGCCCGCCATTGACGAAGGTGACGATGAAGGCCAGGGCAAACAGCATCGGCGGGTTGAGGTGGATGTCGCCGCGCCACAGGGTGAGCACCCAGTTGTACACCTTGATGGCCGTGGGCACCGCGATGATCAGCGTGGTGACGGCAAAGAAGAACCCGAAATAGGGGTTCATGCCGCTCACATACATGTGGTGCGCCCAGACCACGAAGCTCAGTGCACCGATGATGACGATGGCCCACACCATCATGCGATAGCCGAAGATGTTCTTGCGCGCGTGGGTGCTGATCAGGTCGGAGACGATGCCGAATGCCGGCAGCGCCACGATGTAGACCTCGGGGTGGCCGAAGAACCAGAACAGGTGCTGGAACAAGATCGGGCTGCCGCCGTCATGCGGCAGGATCTCGCCCATCTCGACCAGCGCCGGCATGAAGAAGCTGGTGCCGAGCAGCTTGTCGAACAGCATCATGACGCAGGCGACGAACAGCGCCGGGAAGGCCAGCATGGCCATGACCGTGGCGATGAAGATGCCCCAGACGGTCAAGGGCATCCGCATCAGCGTCATGCCGCGGGTCCGGCCCTGCAGCACGGTGACGATGTAGTTGAGCCCGCCCATGGTGAAGCCGATGACGAACAGGATCAGCGACACCAGCATCAGGACGATGCCGGATTCCTGGCCGGGCGTGTTGGAGAGGATGGCTTGCGGTGGATAGAGGGTCCAGCCGGCGCCGGTCGGGCCGCCGGGCGTGAACCAGCTCGCCACCAGCACCAGCACGGCCAGCAGGTAGGTCCAGTAGCTGAGCATGTTGACGTAGGGGAACACCATGTCCCGGGCGCCCAGCATCAGCGGGATCAGGTAATTGCCGAAGCCGCCGAGGAACAAAGCGGTGATCAGGTAAATCACCATGATCATGCCGTGCATGGTGATGAACTGGTAGTAGGCCGCGGCATCGATAAAGGTGAGGAAACCGGGGAAGGCCAGCTGCATGCGCATCAGCCAGCTCAGCACCAGCGCCAGCATGCCGATGGCGAGCGCGGTACTGGCGTACTGGATGGCGATGACCTTGGCGTCCTGCGAGAAGACGTAGCGCGTCCACCAGCTTTTCGGATGGTAGAGTTCGGCATCCGGAAACTCGGCAGCGTGGGCATCTGGCCCGTGAGTGGCGTCGACCATCAGAGTGCCTCCTCGCACGTCATCTGATGCGAAATCGCGCCCGGGAAATCCGGCGGCCTGAAGCGTTACTGAAACGCGCTAGTCGATATTGGCCGTCTTGAGGACCTCCGGAGCATAGAGTTGGGCATAGGTCTGCTGGCCGGCGAGCCAGGCGTCGTAATCTTCCTGGGTGTCGACCACGACGCCGCCGCGCATATAGGGGTGGCCGGTGCCGCAGAGCTCGGCGCAGAGCACTTCGAACTGGCCGGTGCGGGTGGGGGTGAACCAGAAATAGGTGACGGCGCCGGGGATCATATCCATCTTGGAGCGGAACTCGGCGACGTAGAAATCGTGCAGGGTATCGACCGAGCGCAGCAGCATCTTCACCGGCTTGTCGACCGGCAGATGCAGGTAGTCGGCCTCGATCAGCACATCGTCATGGCCGTTGGGATCGTCGGGCTTGATACCGTATGGGTTGTCGGCGGCCACGAGGCGCGTGTCGGAGAGCCCAAGCTTGCCGTCGGCGCCAGGTAGCCGGTAGGCCCACTGCCATTGCGCCCCCATCACTTCGGCTTCGGTCGCATCGGCCGGCACGCTGATGAACTGGCCCCAGACGAACAGGCCGGGGATCAGCATGGCGGCGACGCCGACCGCGGTCAGCCCCATCAGCCAGTTCTCGAGCCGCTTGTTCTCGGGTTCGTAGTCGGCCTTCTGCCCTTCCTTGTGGCGGAAGCGCCAGACGCAATAGGCGACGAACAGCACCACGGCAGTGAACACCGCCCCGGTGATCCAGAAGGTGATGATGATGGTATTGTCGATATAGCCCCAGTTGGACGCGATCGGCGTCCACCACCAGGGGCTCAGGAAGTGGAACGCCACCGAGCCGACGACGACCAGCACAAGCACAACTGCTACGACCATCCCACTCCTCCTCCAGAGGGCAGACGATGAGGCAGTCGGCGCCTAGCACGAGGCGCAAAACAGACGTCGGGCGCAGCAGGGGTTCTGCTCGTCTTCAGCCATGCAAGGCGCATCGCTACAGAGCAAACATGGCCCGGATGGTCTGAGGCCAGCTAGAATCGGAGCCATATTTGCTTTAGGCACCGGCACTTAGGACTTGATGATCACATTGGCTCACGGGCTTGTCAATTGCGACCAATTCTCGCAGCCCCGCCGACGACAGCGTCACAACGCTCCCGAAGCCGTGGCTTGTTTGGGTCAGTTCTGAACGGTAAGGTACACGATAGGACTTGCGGCCGAACGGGCTAATGTCCGATCGGCAGGTCCATCGAGAGATGGCGATGCAGACGTGTCTCAAGTGTGGTTTCAGCAACCCGGACGCGGCTAAGTTTTGCGCCAATTGCGGTAATGCGCTTGAAGTTGCCCGGCCCGTCGAAGGCGAACGCCGCTTCGCGACGGTGCTGTTCGCCGACGTCGCCCGCTCCACTTCCATTGCCGAGCAGATGGACCCCGAAGATTGGGCCGGGATCATGAACGGCGCCTTCGCCTTCATGAATGCCGCCGTGTCGCACTATGGCGGTACGGTGTCGCGACTGATGGGCGACGCGGTGCTGGCGCTGTTCGGGGCGCCGGTGGCGCATGAAGACGATGCCGAGCGGGCGGTGCGCGCCGGGCTCGAAATGCAGGACGCGGCGATGCGCTACGCCGGCGGGATCAAGCAGCAGCATGGCGTCGATTTCGATTTGCGGGTCGGCATCAATACCGGCACTGCGGTGCTGGCCTTTGTCGGCGATGCGATCAAGACCGAGTACACGGCGCTCGGCGACGCCGCCAATGTCGCGGCCCGGCTGCAGTCGGCGGCCGAGCCGGGCACCGTGCTGATCAGCGCCGATACCCACAAGCTGGTGCATGCGCTGTTCGACTTCCGGCCGCGCGGCAAAATCGAAATGAAGGGCAAGGCCGAGGCGGTCGAGTCCTACGAAGTCGCCGGCATCAAGGCGGTGCCCGAGGCAACACGGGGGCTCGAAGGGCTGTCGTCACCACTGGTGGGGCGCGACCGCGAGATCGGATTGCTGCGCGATCGGCTGAGTGATCTGACCATGGGCATCGGCTCGGTCGTCGCGGTGGTCGGCGAGGCGGGGCTGGGGAAATCGCGGCTGATCGCCGAGCTGAGACACCTGCGCGATGCCCTGCCCGAGCCACGGCCGATCTGGCGGGAAACCCGGGCGATCTCCTACGGCCAATCGATCCCCTATTACCCGTGGCGACAGTTGGGCCGGGTAATCGTCGGCGCCGACGACATGGATGCAGCGCCCGCGGTACGCGACAAGATCGCCGCCTGGGTCGAGCGGTTGGGACTCAAGCCGAGCGACATCCCGTTCTACGAGACGATGATTGCGGTCGAGGGGGATGAGAGTCGCGCGACGCTCCGCACCATGTCTGGCGAAACGGTGGTCAACGGCGTCGCGGCAGCAATCGTCAACGCCATCAAGACGGTTATGCATGCCGACAACGGCATGACCCCCTATGTGATGGTGATGGACGACCTGCATTGGTCGGACTCGGCGACGCTCGAGCTGATCGCCCAGGTCGCGACACTGGCGGCGTTCGAGCCGATCATGCTGGTCACCATTCTGCGGCCTGACCGGAAGGCGGCAAGCTGGCAGTTGCTGGATCGGCTGCAGGCGAGCCTCGGCAGCAGCTTTTCGCGCCTCGACCTCGAGCCGCTCGATGCCGCGGGGTCGAGCCAACTGCTGGGGAACCTGCTCCATATCGAAGACCTGCCGGAGAGCATCCGGGCGCAGATCCTCGAGCGCTCCGAGGGCAACCCGTTCTATCTCGAGGAGGTGCTGCGCTCGCTGATCGACGGCGGCCAGGTGGTGCGCGAGGGCGAGCATTGGCGGGCCACGCGGGCGATCCTCGAGGCAAGTATTCCCGACACGCTGGCAGGTGTGCTCAGTGCGCGTATCGATCGGCTGCCCGATACGACCAAGCGGGTGGCGCAGACGGCGGCGGTGATCGGGCGGGTGTTCCAGCACCGGGTTCTGGAATCGGTGCTGCAGAACGGGCCGGCGCCGGAGCGGATCGAGCATATCGAGCCGCACCTGGCGACGCTGAGTTACGAGCAACTGGTGCGCGAAAAGGCGCGCGATCCGGAGCGCGAGTATATCTTCAAACACGCGCTGACCTGTGAGGCGGCCTACGACCTGCTGCTGCGCTCGCGTCGCCGGGATCTGCACGCACGCTGCGGCTCGGCGCTCGAGACGCTGTTCGCCGAGCGCCGCGACGAGTTCGCGGCGATGCTGGCGCATCACTTCGAAGAGGCCGGCGATCTGGAGCGGACGCTGCAATATGCGCGGGTCGCCGCCGACAATGCGCGCCGGGTCTACGCGGTGCGCGAGGAGCTGGAGCACCGCGACAGGATCCTCTCGACGCTCGAAAAGATGCCGGGCGCCATGCCGACTGACCTGATCGACGCCGTGCTCGAGTGGGCCTGGGTGCGCAATCGGCGCGGCCAGTATGAAGGCATGCTGGAAAAGATCGAGAAGGCGGTACAGATCGCCCGGGAGCTGGGCGACAAGCGCCGGCTGGGTCTGGCGCTGTCGTGGATGGGCAATGTCCACATGGTCACGGGCTTCCCGTCGCGCGGCTTCCCCTATCTCGAGGAGGCGCAGGCGCTCGCCGCCGAGACCGGCGACGACCAGGTGCTGCTGCTGCCACTGTTCATCGCCACCTGGTCGCTGGTGGAGCGGGATGCCCGCTCGGGCGAAGAAAAGCTCGCCGAGGTGATCGAGATGGCGCGGCGACAGGATGCGCCGGATATCCTCGGCCACGCCCTGACCTATCGCGCCATCGCACTGGCCCGGCTGGGTCAGTTCGACGAGGCCAGCGCATTGGTTGACGAAGCGCTGGCGCTGATCCCCAGCATCGGCTCGCCAGTAAAGCGGGCCGATGTGCATATCGGGGCAGGCATGGCGTATTACGACATGGGCGATATCGAGAAGGGGCTCGAGCACGCCCATCTCGGCGCCGACCTCGCGATGTCCGCCAACGGGCTCGAATGCGCCTGCGCCGGCTATTTCGGCGTCGGCCGCGGCGAGCTCGACAAGCGCAACATCGATGATGCGCTGCTGCAGTTCCGGCGGTCGCTGAAGATCGCTGACGCCGTAGGCATGGATTACTACATCAATCTGATCCGCGCCGGCGTGGCGGAGGCCGAGTTCGAAAAGGGCTCGACGGATTCGGTCGACAAGCTCCGAAGTGCCATCGACAGCGCGCGCTCAACTGACGACGACTTCGTGGTCGCGGTGCTGGCCATGCCATTCTCGCGGGCGTTGCTGCGGCTCAACCGGGCGGGCGAGGCACGCGAGGCCATCGGCTCGGCCATCGCCTACTTCCGCCGCATGGATCTGAAGCCCTATCTCGCTAATGCACTGAGCGTGATGGGCGATGTCGCCGACGCGCTGGGCGAGCACGCGGCCGCCGCGGAAGCGCGCGAGGAAGCGGCGAGCCTCAGAGACGAGATCAAACTGCCGCCACCGGCAGCCGCCCTGCCCCACATCCTCCAGGCCTAGCCAATGGAAAAACCGGTAATCCTTGCCGTCGACGACGAACCTTCGGTTCTCGCCGCGGTGACGCGCGACCTCAGGCGTCATTATGCGGTGAGCTACGATATTGAGCGCGCCGCCTCGGGAGCGGAAGCCCTGGAGGTGATCGGTGAACTCAAGCTCGCCAACCGGGTGATCGCGCTGTTCATCGCCGACCAACGGATGCCTCAGATGAGCGGCGTCGAGTTTCTCGCCAAGGCGATGGAACTCTATCCTGAGGCGCGGCGGGTGCTGCTCACCGCCTATGCCGATACCGACGCGGCGATCCGGGCGATCAACGAGGTGAAACTCGACCACTACCTGATGAAGCCGTGGCATCCGCCGGAAGAGCAGCTTTATCCGGTGCTTGACGACCTGCTCGATGACTGGCGCGCCAATTACCAGCCGGTATTCGAGGGCGTACGGGTGGTCGGCCATCGCTGGCTGGCGGACGGACACCGGGTGCGCGATTTCCTCGCCCGCAACCTGGTTCCCTATCGCTGGCTCGATATCGAAACCGACGCCGAGGCGGCAACATTGCGCGAGTTGGCGGGCGCCGCAGCCGAGCCGCTACCGCTGGTGATCCTCGCCGATGGCACCGCTCTGTCGCGCCCGACCATCGCCGCGCTGGCCGAAAAGGTCGGGCTGCACACCCACGCGGTGGCCGAAACCTATGACCTGGTGGTCGTCGGCACCGGGCCGGCCGGTCTTGCTGCTGCCGTCTATGGCGCCTCGGAAGGCCTCAAGACCTTGCTGATCGAACGCGAGGCGCCCGGCGGACAGGCCGGCACCAGTTCGCGGATCGAAAACTATCTCGGCTTCCCGGTAGGGCTAAGCGGCGCCGACCTGGCGCGTCGCGGCGTACAACAGGCCCGGCGTTTCGGGGCGGAAATCCTGACGCCGGTCGAAGCGTTGAGCCTCGAAACGCTGGACGGCTACCACATCCTGACGCTGAGCAACGGCAGCAAGGTTGCGGCGCAGGCGCTGATCGTCGCGACCGGCGTGTCGTATCGCCTGCTCGACGTGCCGGGGGCGGAGCGGCTGTCCGGCGCCGGGCTCTACTACGGAGCGGCAATGACCGAGGCGATGGGTACCGCCGGACAAGACGTCTTCGTCGTCGGCGCCGGCAATTCCGCCGGCCAGGCGGCCCTGCACCTCGCCCGTTACGCCCGCTCGGTAACCCTTCTGGTGCGCGGCAAATCGCTCGCCGACAGCATGTCGCAATACCTGATCGAACGGATCGATGAGGCCGAGAATGTGGCGGTACAGACCAGTGCCTCGATCAGTGCGCTGATCGGCGCGGAAAGCCTCGAGAAGGTAGCGGTGCTCGACAGCGCCAGCGGCACGGTGACCGAGGTGCCGGCGCGGGCGGTATTCGTGTTCATTGGCGCCTCACCGCGCACCGACTGGCTGAAGGACAAGCTGCAGCTCGATGCGCAGGGCTTTATCCTCTCAGGGCCAGACCTGCTGCGTGAGGCGGGGCGCAAGCCCGAAGGCTGGCTGGCGGAACGCGAGCCGTTCTGGCTGGAAACCAGCGTGCCGGGGATTTTTGTCGCCGGTGACGTGCGGCGGCAATCGACCAAACGCATCGCCTCGGCGGTCGGCGAAGGGGCGATGGCGGTGACGTTCGTGCACCAGCATCTGCGCGGCCCTGCCCCGGCGCAGCGGCCGCCGGCAAGCGGTGGCTGAGCCATGCCTGCGACCGCGACCAGCGTGGCCCCCACCGCCCTGATCCGCCAGGTACCGATTTTTGCCGAGCTGAGCGATGCCGAAGCGAGCGAACTCTGGCATGCCGGCCAGCGGGTCAATGTTGGGCCCGGCGAGGTGTTCATTCGTGAGGGCGAGCAAGGTGGCTCGCTCTACATCATTCTGAGCGGCGCCGTGGAGGTGACCAAAGCAGAGGGCGAGCACGAAGTGACGCTGGCGACGCGCGGGCCCGGCGAGTTCCTGGGCGAGATGTCGCTGCTGGAACAGGCGGCACGCACGGCCTCGGTACGCGCCACTGAGCCGAGCCAATTGCTGGCGATCGGCTCCGAAGCGTTCCGGCAGTTGCTGGCGCGGCGACCGGAGGCGGCGGCGACGCTGCTGCGCACGGTGACTTCGCGGCTCAGGAGTACCGAGGCGTCGCTGGTGCAATCGGACAAGCTGGCCGCACTCGGCACCCTTGCGGCAGGCCTCGCCCATGAACTCAACAATCCGGCCGCGGCGATCCAGCGCTCGACCGGCTATCTCAGCGAGGCGTTCGAGGGGTGGCGGCGCCGGACGGTCGAACTCAGCATGCTGGAAATGACTGCCGAGGAGCGGCAAGGGCTGGCGGAGCTCGAGCGCAGCATTGCCGACTGCCGTGCCACCCGCTGCTCGGATGCCGAGGCCCGGCGGATCGAGTCGCGGCTGAGCCAGCGGCTCGAAGCGCTCGGGATCGCCGAGCCCTGGGAGATCGCCCCGGCGATGGCGGCCTATGGCTGGTCGGAAGAGCGGCTCGAACCGGTGCTGGCCAGCTTTGCGGCCGCGCATGTCGATCCGGTGTTGCAGTGGCTGGGACGCGGGCTGGCGGCACAGCAGTTGCTGGAAGAGATCGAGGTCGCCTCCAAGGCTATCTCGAGCATCGTGCGTTCAGTGAAGGCCTATGCCTATCTCGACCAGGCTCCGGTGCAGGATGTCGACATCGCGATGAGCCTCGACGACACGCTGATGATCCTCAACCACAAGCTGAAGCACGGTGTGGCGGTGACGCGGATGTACGAGCCGGCGCTGCCGCGCATCGAGGCCTATGCCGGCGAGCTCAACCAGGTGTGGACCAACCTGATCGACAACGCGGTGCAGGCGATGGACGGCGCAGGGCGGCTCGACGTCGGAGCCCGTCGGCTGGGCGAAGAGGTCGAGGTGCTGATCGCCGATAGCGGCCCTGGCATTCCAGAGGAAGTTGGACGGCGTATCTTCGAGCCGTTCTTCACCACCAAGGCGCAGGGCGTCGGCACCGGCCTCGGGCTCCACATCGCGCACAATATCGTGGTCAACCGCCACCGCGGGCGGATCAGTTTCACCTCGCAGCCCGGACGGACCGAGTTCCGCATCGTGCTGCCGCTTCGCCTCGGCCGTCCGGCGACAACGGAGAAACCCCATGTCGTTCGATGAAATCGGGCGCTGCGCCCATGACGCGTTGATCCGCGACGTCGTGCCGAACTCACCCGACACCTGCCCCGAATGCGTGGCGCGCGGCGACGAGTGGGTGCACCTGCGGGTATGCCTCGTCTGCGGCCAGGTCGGCTGTTGTGATGAATCGCCCAACCGCCACGCCCGCCGGCATTTCCATGCGACGGGTCACCCGGTGATCCAGTCGTACGAGATCGGCGAGACTTGGCGCTACTGCTTCATCGACGATATCGAGTTGCCGTCAGGCGAGCCGCTGCGGCAGGGCTAGGTCACAGGCAGGTCAGCGCCAGGCGGGTCAGCAGCGACACCAGTTCCGACTGCCGCCGGGTGCCGGTCTTGCGCATGACGCCCACCAACTGGTTGCGCAGGGTTTGCTTCGACACTTCGCGCTCCCGCGCGAAATCTGCCAGCGTGGCGCCGTTGAGCAGCGCTTCGGCGAGACGCGCTTCGGAATCGGTGAGCGAGAAGGCGCGCCACAGCAGATCCGTGGGCAGCGACGACATCTCGAGGCTGCCGTGCACCACCAGCATCACCAGCGGCCCGGGATCGAGAATGGAGTCGTGCAACTGATAGTGCTGCCCACTGCGCACGGCGAGGCGGGCAATGGCGAAATAGCGCTCATCATTGCTCGGCTCGCTCAGTTGCAGCACCGAGGTCGGCGTGCGCCGCGACGAGATCACTTTGAGAACCAGATTGCGCAGGCTGGCGTCGGAGCGTTCGTCGGTGGCCCGCAATACGCCATCGGCGCTGCTGAACGGTCCCTCGTGCTGGCGGCGCAGGCTCTCGGCGTGGAAGTTGGAGTAGTGGATCCGCATGTTCGCATCGACGAAGAACACGGTGAACGGCAGATCGGCGACCACGCCCTCCAGATAACCTCGGCCATCGGCGAAACGGGTGCGCCCGACGATCTCAAAGGCTCGACCGAAGTGCTGGGCGGCGTCGCCGAGGATGCCGGCGATGCGCGGACGCAGTTCCGCCTGGCGTTGCGGCGAATAGTGGACGGTAATCGCCAGCTGGCGGGCCCCTTCGCGCAGCACCACGACGCCACTGGCCGCGGCGAAATCGCCCTGCTGCGACAGCCACTCGCGATGGAAGCGCCCCTGCGCGGCCTCGACGCGATCGACCAGTTGATCATCGTGAAACAGCTGATAGGTGGCGACCTCGGCGGCGCGACGGGTCACCGGGTTGAGAGCGGCATAGGTGGAGATGTAGCCGGCTACCGCCGCCGGCGCGAGGCCACGCTGGGCAAAGGCCAGGTTGGTCCCGTTCGCTATGTCGTCGCCCGACGCGGTCACGAGACACCCGGGGAAACTTGCGGCCAGGATGTCGAGAATACTGTCCCAGTTTGAGCGGCCCAGCGCCATCTCATAGATGGCACTGGTCAGACTGTTCTGAGAATACCCCATAGGCTTACACCTGTACTCATGGGCACCCTCGCCGCTCCCTGGCGCCCGCAGTGACCGTACGCATGGCCCTGCCCCTGTTGCACTTCACCGGTGCGGCCTCACCATGCACCGGCATCCCTCCCGGATCGCCTCTGACCCAGTCATTCTCGCAGTCACTCGATAGAACGACTTGCCGTCGTCTCACGCAGGACGACAGAACAACTGCCCACCCGGCTTCGATGACAACAAATAGGCCGGATAGCGATCCGTTAGCAATCTATATACCATAGAAATGGTTACCGGAGCCCCGGGAAACCGCCATGGTAGCGGTCACATTGGCGCGACCAGAGACGGTACGCTGCGGCGGCGGGGAATCGAGTCGCCAGGTAGCGACCCGCACCAGCGATTGCCCGTTGTTCCCGTACAGCATTGAAATCACTGAGCCAATTCGGCCCTGCAGGTGACCCGCAAGGGCGCCGCGCGCGATAGTCGCCTGCCCGCGGCGCCGATGAGACTGTCGGCTCCAATCAGACCTTTGGCCCCAGGACGGTATATACATACCAACCGGTCGCGCTTTCGTAGCCCGGACCGCTCAATCGTACTGTCATTACTTCAGACATACCGACACCAGCGCACGTCCATATCAACATATCGATATTACGCTGGCCCACTCTGGTAAATGCATCGCGTTGATGGCGCTCTATTGCAGAGTCGCTATACGCTAGATTGTTTGGCCCAAAACTCCATCTGCGCTTTGATAGTTATCAACAGCGAAACGCTGCACTCGCGATCGCTGATACTCATCTTCGCAAGTGGAGGAATTTCATGCGTAGTCTATTGCTTGCCGGAGCGACCATCGCTCTGCTCGGTTCTCCGGCCTATGCCTTCAATTTCGGCATTATCTCGCAGGTCGGCTCGGGAAACACGACGTCCGGCACGCAGTTGATCCCGGCGACGCCGATCGATCAGGTCTGGGCTACCAACACCCAAGCCGGCGTTACCCTCGGCAACAACAATCACCTTCGGATCAACCAGAAGGCTGGCAAGTGGAGCACCAATACTGCAGCCGGCCTGCAGGTGGGCAATGGCAACTACCAGAATACCGACCAGGAGACGAGCAACGGGACGGGCTTCTATACCCCGCCGGTGTGCGTCCGCTTTTTCGGGTGCATTATCCCCTCGTTTCCAATTCCGACGCACCTCAACTCTAACACTGCCTGGACAGTGCAAATCGGCAGCGTGAACTACGCACTGACCTATCAGCGGGGCGGCACGGGTCCTGGCAACAAATCCGGCACGCTGCAGGTTGGCTGGGCCAACGGCTCTGCGGTGTTCCAGATTGGCGGAAACTCGCAGAATACCTACCAGATCGGCCTGCTCAATGCCTCGGTGACTGGACAGTTCGGCGAGGGCAACAAGTCGACGACGCTCCAGATCGGGGCGCTCAACGGCTCAGCCACGGTGCAGCTCGGTGATGACAACAAGTCGACCACGATCCAGGGGGGAGCTCTGAACGGTTCTTTCACCGGCCAGTTTGGTGACGACAACAAGGCAACGACCGCACAGGTCGGCGTGCTCAACGGCGCCGCCACGCTGCAAGTCGGCGAGGACAACCAAGCCGCGACTGTGCAGGGTGGAGCGATGAACCTCGCACTCACCGGTCAGGTGGGCGCCAACAACGAGGCCACGACGACTCAGATTGGCACGCACAACGTCGCCACCACCGGGCAGCTTGGGGTCGGTAACGAGTCCCATGTTTCGCAGACTGGGTCCGGCAACACCTCCGAGGTATCCCAAGCGTCGCAGCACAACTGGGCTTCTGTCGGGCAGGTGGGCGAAGGTAACACGGCAACCCTGACCCAGGGTACCTACTGATAGCACCCGGAGCAACGCCCCGAGCGACATCGAACACGTGCGGTCCGCCAGCGGACCGCACGTTGTTGTCTGGCCGCCCCGGCGGCCGAAGGCAGCTTCGCAATACCCCGCCGAATGAGAGGCAATCCACGATGGTTTGGTTCGGTCACTGACAGACCGTGGTGGAGCTGCGGCCGGCATCCTCCTGTTCGCATCGAACTCTTCCGCCGCTGTGCGACTGGGGCAGATCGCTGCATGTGTGCGTCACATGGCAGAGAGCTTGGAAGGCACCGCCGTAAGCTCACGCGCCCGGGAATGTCCAAAGACAAGGGGAGCGAACTGAGTTCGCTCCCCTTCACGTTTCAGATCGTCGGTTAGGCCGTTCAGAACTGGCCAGTCAGAGACACGGATCCCGAGAAGGCCAACATATCGCCCCACGAAATTCGCGGAGCGCTACCACCGGACTCGTACTCCACGGTGCCATCGTCGGTTCCGCCATAACCCGCGATATCAACATTCACACCTGGCCGGGCCACACGCGACAGATAATCCGCCATACCGGCGAAGCTGAGCTGCGTCGTTTCATTGAGCGCGACTGAATACACAGCAGTGGCGCGCAGTGCCAATGCGAATTCGGAAGCTTCATAATTCGCCCCCTTGGCCGTTACGGTCTGCAACACGTAAGGCACTGGTCCACCGCCCTCGACCGTATAGACGCCACTGCTGTCGAGCGACGCATGGGCGTAGTAGCCGGCCACCTCGCCACCCAAGGTGAAGGATGACTTTTCATCGATCGGCATTGTCGCGGTAAGACCGGCGACAGCGCCAAGATAATACCCGTTCAGCTCTTCAGTGCTGGACATCCCGAAGATCGGAAAATCGGTGATCGCTTCATACTCAGGAACATCGACGGTAATTGCCGTGTTCGTCGAGTTGCGTTGCCCGAGATAGCGAAAGCTCGGACCTCCGTAGGCGGCGAACGCAACTCCGCCACTGCCGTCGCCGCTTGCCCCTAAGGTCAGATCGGCGCCAGCATAAAACACCTCAGTGGTATAGTCGGTCTTGATCGACAGACCCGTCAGATCACCGGCTGCGATGAACACACCACCATTCGTATCGGCAATAGCCGCATAGGCCGCAGCCCGACCGACGGTGTTGTTGGCGGCCGTCTGCGCACCGCCCCAGGAGAAGCTGTTGCCACTGGCTGAGACGAAGGCCACATCCTGCGCGCTTGTGGCAGGCGATGTGATATTGGGACTAGCACCCGTACCTTCGTTCAGAGGACCAAGGTTGGACACCGTAACCTGCGAGTTCGCGGATGCAGGTGAACTCGAGGTGGCAATGGAAATCGCCCCTTGGTTCGGCCCAGCGCCCCCCTGAATGACGACCGTGCCCGGCCCAGTGAACGTGTGGGTTTTGTCAGAACCACCGGTTGCGTATGTCAGGAAGCCAGTAAGTCCGGCGAAGGTGTTGTAGCCGTCGTGACTACCAAGACTAACAGTCCCCCCGAAACCAATAGTAGCACCAAGCAGCCAGTCGTCGGTGTCGTCGATGCCGACGCCCTGGAAGTCACCGCCACCGTCGGGCAAATTCAACGCGACACCGCCCACCGTGCCGGTCAGCGTGTAGAGCGTCTGCGCGTCATCAGCCTGAACAAGGCTTACCGAACCCAGCAACGCGGGAACGACCCCGAACAACCAGCCGCGCAACTTCATCCGACACCCCCGGCAGAATCGAATATGATTAATCGATCTCGAAAGTGCCGGTTTTTCGACACATTGTCGAGCGGATACGACCGAAATAGCCAGGAAACCACGCACTTTCACTTAGGCATGCAAGATGTCGAACCGACCTCCGCAAGTCACTGATCCAACTTGCTTTATTCGACCATCCGAATAGCCATGTGACCCGATGTGACCGGGTCGGGCCCGGCATTCTCGAAGGGTGTGGCGCCGAAGTCACAGTCATGTGCAAGTATCCGACGCCCGACAACGCCAGGCGGGCCACATTTTCGCGGCGACAACTGCTTCGCCTTGAGCGAGCAAGCAATTCTGCTGTCAACTACGCTGACGGCCGTCGATACTATTCGCCCCATAGCGCGAACGGCTTTGGGCGCTTGCACCGCGTCCGGACTGGTGGCTCGAGCCGGTGTCAATGCTCGAATCCGGATGGTTCGATGAGGCGCTTGCAGATCAGACAGGCGATCGCCGCACCCCGGCAGGAACGGTAGCCGCGGCTGCGGACCTCGAGCGGCTACTGTCATCTCTTGCCAAGAGCCCCGTGACCCAACCATGCGAGGCTGGCGAAGGCCGGTGCTACAGCTTCATCGTCGTCGAGCCGCCCCCAGGGCGCGGCCCTACAGGCAGGTCAGCGCCAGGCGCGTCAGGAGCGACACCAGTTCGGACTGCCGCCGGGTGCCGGTCTTGCGCATCACGCCCACCAACTGATTGCGCAGGGTCTGCTTGGACACTTCGCGCTCCCGCGCGAAATCCGCCAGCGTGTCGCCGTTGAGCAGCGCTTCGGCGAGGCGCGCTTCGGAGTCGGTGAGCGAGAAGGCACGCCACAACAGGTCGGTGGGCAGCGACGACATCTCGAGGCTGCCGTGGATGATCAGCATCACCAGGGGCCCGGAGTCGAGGACCGCGTCGTGCAGTTGGTAGTGCTGGTTGCCGCGCAAGGCCAACCGCGCGATGGCGAAGTAGCGCTCGTCCATCCCACCCAGGCCAATCTGCTGCACCGAGGTCGGCGTGCGCTTGGAGGTGGTGACGCGTTGTACCAGCGCGCGCAACTGGCTGTCGGCCCGCTCGTCGGCGGCGCGCAGGACACCATCGGCGCTGCCGAACGGGCTGCCCTGCTGGCGGCGCAGCGCTTCGCCATGAAAGTTGGCGTAGTGAATCCGCATATCCTCGGAAACGAAGAACACGCTGAACGGCAGGTCGGCAACCACCCCCTCCAGGTAGCCGCTATTGCCAGAAAACCGCGTACGACTGGCAATCTCGAAGGCGCGTTCGAAATGCTGGGCGGCTTCCGACAGCACGCTGGCAATAATGGGCCGCAGCTCGGCCTGGCGTTGGGTCGAGTAACGCACCTCGAGCGTAAGCTGGCGGGTCCCTACGCGTAGCAAAACCACCCCGGACGACGCCGCGAAATCTCCCAGCCGCATCACCCACTGATTGAACGGGGTTCCGGCCGTCGCGGCGCGATCGAGCAGGTGGTTGTCGTGGAACACCTGGTTGGCAGCGAGCAAGGCAGTCGCCGGCAGGATCGGATTGAGCGCGGCATAGGTGGAAACGTAGCTGGCAACGGCCGCCGGCGCCAACCCGCGGGAGGCAAAGGCGAGGTTCGCGCCGGTTGCGACATTGTCCGCCGACACCGTGACGATGCAGCCGGGAAACGTCGCCGCGAGGATATCGAGGATGGTGTTCCAGTTCGAACGGCCCAGCGCCATGTCATAGATGCAGCTGGTGAGACTGTTCTGCGCAAAGCCCATGCGTTTGTACTCTTGTCACAAGCGCGAGGAAGGCAACTCTCCCCCTCTGCCGCAAGACGTTGGCGTCCCGATCATGCTGAGTTCCGGCACAATCGCCGTCGTCTGCAGTCCATCCTCGAGCTCGCGGCAAGCTTTAGCCCGGCTTTTGCTGTTTACCACATGTATACCATAGGGATGGTTACCGGCCGCGAGGATCACAGTGCATCCGCACTCCGGATCACGCCGGAAAGCGAGGCCCTGGCGCCCCCGAGGGCCGACCGGAGAGCCCATCAAGAGCTCGGCGGCGGCGATGCGTTGGACAGTACATTCATACCAGGGCGCCGGGTCACACCCACCATCGCGATAAAGCGATCCGACCTCGTCAACCTCAGAATGATTACTGCGACACACAAGTAACACATCGTGTTGATCCATCGTGCGCCGGCGATTGGTAAATACGCCGACCGCGACGTTGTCCATCTCATCCTGTGACTACGATAACTTGATTGTCGAAATCATTCCCTTGAGTTTCTTTCGCTGGCGACAGCGGCGAGCGATTTCGGTTGCTGTTTATTTCAAAGCGACTTTCATCTCAGGGGAATAAAGATGTATCGCGTACTTATTTCTGCCGCCGCCGTGCTTCTCGCCACCAGCTCCGCCTTCGCCTGGGGCATCAACACCGCCTATATCACCCAGACGGGCCCCTTTGGGGGCAAAACCCAGATCGCGAAAACCAGCCAGAAGGGTGCGGCGAACTACTCGAACACCCTGCAGGTCGGTTTCCCCGGTTACCAGCTGGCGCTCACCAAGCAGGATGGCGTCGCCAACTTCGCCCACACCGAGCAGTGGGGCAACTTCCAGGCTTCGAGCATCAGCCAGAAGGGCGATTTCAACACGGCCGTGAGCATCCAGGATGGCGACTGGCAGCTCTCGATCATCGACCAGCAGAACGACGGCAACACTGCGGTGATCAGCCAGGTCGGCGTCGGCCAGGTCGCAATCATCACGCAGGAGTAACCCGCACGGCCCTCGGGCCTGCAGATAAACGCAGCGAACGGGCGACGCATTTGCGCCGCCCGTTCGCTTAGGGATCCCGGCCGGTGATCAGAACTGCCCGGTGATACCGGCGGTCAGGGTGAACGACCACATATCGCCGAAGCTCAGGAAGCTGCCGCCGCGGTTATCGTGCGAGCCGTTATAGGTGGCGTCGTCGCCGATGACCGGGTCTGGCACCGCACTGGCAATCGCGCTCGGATCGCGCCCGATGGCGGCGACCCGCGACAGGTACTCACCACCCAGGCCGAGGCTGAACTGCATCGTCTGGCTGACGGCGGTCGTGTAGGTTGCCTGCGTGCGGACTGCGTAAGCAAAGCCACTGTCGTCGCCCATTTCGATGGCGTTGTTGACCGACGCGCTGACCGGGCCCGGCACGCCCCCGGAGACCGCGTAGGTTTCGGTCACATCATAGGTGGTCCGCATGAGGTAAGCGGCGCCCTCGAGACCCAGGGTGAGGCTGGCGGTGTCGGCGACGGGCATGGTGATGTTGCCGCCGACGAGGCCGCCGGCATAGTGCGAGTCCAGCGTCTCAGCAGTGGTCTGGGTGTAGAGCGGGTAGTCGAAATTGGCGGGAGCGGTAGGCTGCAGCGCAGCTGCGTCAACCGAGATCGCGGTGGTGATGCCCTGCCCCAGGAAGCGGTAGCTCGGGCCGGCATAGCCGGTGATGGCGGGCTCGCCGGCTTCGGGAGCCTTGGTGAGGGCGAAGGTGACGTCGCCGCCCGTGTAGACGATATCGTGCGAGATGTCGGTGCTCACCGTCCAACCCGCGAGATCGCCGACAGCGAGGAAAACCCCGCCGGTTTCGTCGGCGATGGCGCCGAAGGCGTAGGCGAGGTTCTGCGCTCCGGCGAAGGTGCCGATACCCACATAGGAGAAGCCATCGCCCGCTGCGGCTGGATTGACGCCGTAGCCATTGTGGGCACCGCCCAGGTTGGACGAGAAGTCGGCATCCTGGTTCATGCCGGCCGTGCCGGAGATCTGCGCCGCCGCCGTGGGGGCAGCAGGGTCCGTGGTCAACGCGATGGTACCCGTCGGGGTGGTGATGCCGGGAATGAACAGCGAGCTGTCGTTGCCCAGCGTGATGGTGCTGCTGGAGCTGCGCGTCGCAAACGACATGAAGCCGGAGAGGCCCAGCGAACTGATGGTACCATCCGCCTCGCCCAGCTGAGTGGAGGCGCTGATGCCGACCAGGCCGCCGAGCGCCAGCCCATCGGACTCCTGCTCGACCTGGCCGCCATCCACTTCGAGATAGGTACCGACCACGCCGGGCAGCGCGTAACCGGCGACGCCGGCGCCGACTGTGACGACCCAGGGGTTGCCCGGTTCCTCGATGACCAGTTGATCCAGGTCCGCGGCACTTACGGCCGTCGCTCCCAGAAGTGCCGCGTTGATACCGGCCAAAACCGCAACCTTCAGGCGCATGCCCCCACCCACCTTAAATGAACCAAGTATGGCAACCACCGGGAAAACCCCGAGCTTGCGCCACCTTGTCGGTAACGTGTTGAGGATTGCTTAACCTTAACGAAGATTTACGCAGATACGCGCGAGGACGACTTAGCGCCCCAGCCAGTGACAGGCCCTTCTTCAAAATATCGGCCTGCTAGCCCGTGGACGCCACGGTAACTCGCCTCGAACAGACTTTGCCCACCGCCGCGAAGACAGTCGAATGCAAGTCGTTTGCGAGAGTGAGTGCTGGCGCCTACCCGGCCGACGCGCTGGCAATCGCGCGCCGGCAAGCGTGATACGAGCCGGCTTGCGCTAGATCATCTCACTGACGAACCGAACCACCGAGATCGCCCCGCCTGCGATGGTGGATGGAGCAACGGTCGAGCCCAGCCAGTGCACTCCATTCGTGAAATGCGCTATAGCGCGAACGGCTTGAAGTGCTTGCTGAGCTTGAGTGTTTGCGCCTGGTAGTTCGAGCCCAGACCCGTGCCGTAGAGCCGATCAGGCGGCTCGGCGAGGCGCTCGTAGATCAGCCGGCCGATGGTCTGGCCGTGGCCAAGCAGGAACGGCACCTCGCGGCTGCGAACCTCGAGCACGGCGCGGCTGCCGGTGCCGCCGGCGGCGGAGTGACCGAAACCGGGGTCGAAGAAACCGGCATAGTGGACGCGGAACTCACCAACCAGCGGATCGAACGGCACCATCTCGGCGGCATAGGCCGGCGGCACGTGCAGGCTCTCGCGCGACACCAGGATGTAAAACTCGTCCGGATCGAGGATGAACTCGTCGGCGCCGCGGTTGATCAGCGGCTCCCAGTAATCGAGCACGTCGAGATTGTCCTTGATGTCGACATCGATGACTGGGGTATGGCGCTTGGAACGGAAGCCGATCAGGCCGTTGCGGTCGGCGCCCTTCAAATCGATCGACAGCAGCACACCCTCGCCGACCTCGGCATTGGCGTCGAACACCAGGGTTTCGACATTGTGCAGCGACTTGTGCTCGAACAGGCTCAGCCGGCTGTCGCCGACGCGGAAGCGCATCTGGCTGAGGCGCGAGCCGGCACGGACCCGCACCGGGAAGGTGCGCGGGCTGATCTCGAGATAGAGCGGCCCCTTGTAGCCGGAAGGCAGCGTGTCAAAGCCGCGCGCGTGATCGCCGATAACACGAGTGAAGACGTCGAGGCGGCCGGTGGAGCTCTTGGGGTTGGCGCCGGCGGACACGCTATCGGGAAGGTTCAGGCTTTCCTGCAGCGGCACCAGGTAGACGCAACCGCGCTCCAGCACGGCGCTGCTGGTCAGGTCGAGCTCATGCAGCTTCAGCCGCTCGATACGCTCGGCGACGGTATGGTCCGGCCCCGGCAGGAAGCTCGAGCGGATGCGATAAGCGACCTTCCCCAGCCGCAGGTCGAGGCTTGCCGGCTGCACCTGGTCAGCATCGAACGGACGATCGCTGACGATATTGCCACGCGCCGCCAGCCGCTCGATGAAACGGGCGGGAAACACGCCCTTGGCCCAAAGCTCGCTATCCAATGGTCTACCCCGCAGAGCCTTGATTCTGTCGCGTGTTCGAGGTGGAAAAGTCTGCAACTTTTCCTGAACACGGCTCCGGATAACTCCCTAGCAACCTAGGGCGTTGACGCCAAGACGCCATGGGTCGTATATCCACGCTATGCGCCTTTGCAGTGACGCTTAGACGCTGGTGGTGATTTGGCCGGTCTGATTGCAGCCACCTAAAACAAGTCGCTAAAGGGACCTTCGAGCCGGCCGCCGATCGCGTGCCGGCTTTTTTGTTTTTCGGGGCAAGGATATGTCGAAGTCGAAGAATCCGCTGAGCGACGAAAAGAACCGGGCGCCGTCGACCATGCTGGTGCATGGCGGCACGCAGCGCAGCCAGTTCAAAGAGACCTCGGAAGCGATCTTCATGAACTCGGGCTATTCCTATCCGAGCTCGCAATATGCCGAGGATCTGTTCCTCAACAAGATCAACAAGCCGGCGCACAACTACTCGCGCTTCGCCAATCCGACGATGGACATGTTCCAGGATCGGATGGCCCTGCTCGAAGGCGCCGAGGCGGCGCGCGCCTTTGCCACCGGCATGTCGGCAGTGACCAACGCGGTGATGAGCCAGGTGCGGGCCGGCGACCATATCGTTGCGGCACGGGCGCTGTTCGGCGGCTGTCGCTATGTGGTCGAAGACCTGATGCCGCGGTTCGGCGTGCCCTCGACGCTGGTCGACGGGCGCGACCCGGAAAACTTCGCCCGGGCGATGCAGAAGAACACCAAGGTGATCTTCATCGAGACGCCGACCAACCCGACGCTCGAGTTGGTCGACATCGCCGCGGTGGCCGAGATCGCCAAAGCGCACGGCGCCAAGCTGATCGTCGACAATGTGTTCGCTACCGCGCTGTTCCAGAAGCCGCTGCAGCTGGGGGCCGACCTGGTCACCTATTCGGCGACCAAGCATATCGACGGCCAGGGCCGGGCACTGGGCGGCATTGTCCTCGGCTCTAAGGCGCTGATCGAGGGCGACGTGCATACCCTGCTGCGGCAGACCGGGCCGTCGCTGTCGCCGTTCAACGCCTGGGTGTTGCTGAAGGGCGTCGAGACGCTGCCGATCCGCGTCAGGCAGATGACCGAGAGCGCCACCAGGGTGGCCGACTTCCTCGCCAGCCACCCCAAGATCGAGCGCGTCTCCTACCCGTTCCACCCCTCACACCCACAGTACGAACTGGCGAGGCGCCAGATGAAGAGCGGTTCAACCCTGGTGGCCTTCGAAGTGAAGGGCGGACGCGAAGCGGCGTTCACGCTGTCGGACTCGCTGGCGGTGATCCTGATCTCGAACAACCTGGGCGATGCCAAGTCGCTGATCACCCATCCGGGCACCACCACGCATGCCCGGTTCACCGAAGAGGTGCGGCTGGAATCGGGGATCACCCCTGGCCTGCTGCGGCTCTCGGTCGGCCTCGAGGACGCGGATGACCTGATCAAGGACCTCGAGTACGGGCTCAGCCAGGTTTAGCCAGCGAGGAGTTCGGCGACGCGCCGGACTGACGAGATCGAAGCGATCTGCTCGGCCGTGAGAGCGCGCCCGAGTTCGCTTTCGATGCCGGCGACGATGGCCATGTGACCGAGGCTATCCCAGGCGGCGACCGAACTCATGTCGGCGTCGATGCCGATGGTGCCCGGGCAATTGAGCGCCGCGCCGACGATGGCGCAGGCGCGTTCCTCACTGCCCATCCGGCGTCTCCCAGAACGGTCCCTTGATCCACTGATCACGGAACATCTCGAAATTGACGAAGTCGATGATGTCGCCGGTGCTGGGGTTCTGCTTCTGCCGGTGCCAGGTGCCGACATGGTCGAACCCCAGCCGGCGATAGCTGAAGATCGACGAGACGTTGCGGGAATCGACCACGCCGTAGAAGCGTTCGATGCCGCAATGGGCGAAGAAATGGTTCATCAGTCGCGCGCGCACCTCGACCACGACGTTCTTGCCCCACCAGTTGCGATCGTGCACTGCGACCGTGCCGAAGGCCGAACGATACCCCTGCAGGCGCACCATATGGGCGCCGATGGGTGACTGCTCGCCTTTCGGCGTAATCGAAAAGGCAAATCGGTTCTTGCTGGTGGGCAGCGGACCACGCAACAGCCAGAGCCCCAGCGACCGGGGCTTGGGGGTCTGCGTCAGGCCGGTGAGAATGTCCGGATCGTGTCGCCAGCGGTTGGTGACGCGCAGGGTTTCGATCATCCCCATCGGCTTGAGGATGAAGCGCTCGGTTTCCAGCGGACCGATGACCAGTTTGCTCATGGGCGCACGACCATGGCGCGAACCTCGGCGCGCACGATCTTACCGCGATCGTTACGCGGGATGGCCGCGACGGCGAACAGCCGCGACGGTACGGCCTCGTCACGGGCGCGGGCCCGGCACCAGGCCTTCAGCGCTTCGGGATCGAACGTCGCCCCCTCGGCAAGAACGATGGCCGCCGCTACGGCTTCGCCGGCAATGGCATCCGGGATGCCGAAGGCGCAGGCCTCGGCGACCGCCTCATGCCGCTCGAGCAGCATATCGATCTCCTCGGCCTGGATCTTGATACCACCGCGATTGATCTCGGACTTGCTGCGCCCGACAAGGATCAAGCGACCCTCTCCGTCCAACTCACCGATATCGCCGGTGCGGAACCAGCCATTGGTGAACGCGGCCGCGTCGAGATCGGGCCGCTGCCAGTAGCCCAGCATCATCGAGGGGCTCTGCACCAGCACTTCGCCGCGACCGCCGGCCTCGGCAGCGATGGCGACGCTGCCGCCCCAGAGCCGGCCGACATAGCCGTCGCGTGCCTCTGCCTCGTCGAGGCTGCCGCCGCCGATCCAGTTGGCAGTCTCAGTCATGCCGAACATGTTGAACACCCGGCGCGTGCCGCACCACTCGGCGATGGCGCGCCAATGCTCGATCGACAGGGGCGCCGAGCCGACATGGACGCGCTCGAGCACTGGTTCGGGGCGCGCCGACATCCGTAGCGCGATTTTCCAGAACGAGGGAACCGAGCTCATGAAGCTGATCCGGTTCGACGTGAGATAATCCGCCAGGCCACCGAGCTCGTTGAGCGCCGGACTGGGCCAGAGATGCACCCGGCCACCAGCCAGCAGCGGGGTCAGCACGTTGCCGATCAGGCCGTGGCCAAAGAATACCGGCAGCACGCAGAGCGTTTCGCGCAGCACCTCGGGGCCGATCTCGGCAATGTTCAGCGACGCGCGGGCGAACAGGCTGCGCACGGAATGAACGATGCCCTTTGGTCGGCCGGTGGTGCCTGAGGTCATCAGGATGAGGGCGGGGTCATCGAGGCGCAGTGGCGCGGGTTCGCCCCTGTGCGCGGCCCCCGGACTTGACCGCTGTGGGCCAAGCCACAGCGACGCCTCGGTGGTTTGAAGCACGTTCTCGCATTCTTCCGGCCGGAGCCCCGGATTGACGGCGACGGCGACCAGACCGACCTCCCAGCAGGCGAAGATGGCGAGCAGGTAGTCGACCGGATTGAGCTCGGCCACCACCGCCCGGGCGCCTGGCGTCGCGCCGTGGAGCGACAGCTGCGCGGCCTTCTCCCTCACGCGTCGCCGGATGCCCTCGGCATCAACCACTGTTCCAGCCCGAACATCGACGAGGGTGGCCTTGGCTGGAAGCATGGCGGTGAACGAGAGGTTCCCCGTCATCTGGCGCCTCGCGGCACGATGCGCTGCAGGCCGCGGAAGCTGTGGCGGCGGACCTTGGAGAGGAAAGCGGCGGGGGCAGCCAATACTGCCGCACCGTCGACGAGGCGGGTCGCGAGACTGCTGGCGCTGCCGCCGACGATGCGACCGGCAGCAGCGCCGGCTCCCGGAACATCGAACAGTTCGGCGATCAATTCGAGGCAGAGGCGCGCCTCGAGCGCGAGACCCAGCCGGCGCGACATTTCCGGCAACTCAGCCACTTCGCCTGATGAGAGATGCCGGAAGGCCTGCAGCACGTCGACCAGCAGGCGAAGCTGGTGGAATTTGTGGCCAAGCGAGGCGTGGACCACCGCGACGAAAAACTGCGGCAGGCCGGCGCTGGCGTTGCCCTGGCCGCTCTGCATGAACTCGGCATAGCCGAAGCTGATGCGCCGACGCAGGCCCTGATAGTGCACCAGGTTGCCGTGCACCTCGATCAGCAGCGCATCCATGTCGGGCTGGATCCACTTTTCTTCCTGGTTCTGCTCGGTGTGGTCGAGCAGCGGCTTCAAGAAGAGCCGGTAGCCCAGACTGGTCAGCAACTCACCGATCGGCGCGCGAGCCGCTGGTGCAACCATGATGTCGATGTCGGTGAACGGACGATCCGATGGCGTCGGGTAAATCTGGCGGGCGAAGACCGGGCCTTTGACGATCACTGCCTCGAGCTGTTTGTCAGCGATGTACCGATCGACCTTGGCGGCGATGCCGCGCAGATGCATCGACAGGCCGACGAGCACCGTCAACTCGCTCTGCGCCACCCTGAGCTCGCCAGTGCTGTGCTGCGCCGCGAGCTTGCGGGTCACGACGGGCAGAACATTGTGACCGCGCGCCAGCCTGAGCAGCGGATCGACCGCGTCGGCGGGTACGGCGAAAGCGGCCGCCTCAGGGTCGGACAGGCGGCACAGCAGCTTGTCGAGCTCGGCTGGCGTCATGCTGTGATCTTCTGGATATTGAGGGCCGTCAGCATGACGGGTGCCAGGTCGGTGGGGTTGGACCCGGCGGACAGCCGAAACGTGGGCACGGCGCGCACCAACTGGCCGAGACGCTTGAACAATTCGCGTTCGCCCTCAGGCACGCCGATGCGAGAGGAGCGAACATTGTCTGCGGCGGCGAGGGCAAGCACCTCGGCCTTGCTCACCGGCTCGCAGTTGCTCGCCACCTCGCCACTGCGTTCGAGCACGAAAACAGCGGCGATCTCTCGGGCGGCGATACTCTCGACACTGACGGTGGTGCGGAGCGCCGACAGGGTTGCCGGCCGCTCATCCTCGGCGCTCCACTCGCCGCTCAGCAGCGGCTCTACCCAGGGCAGCATCTGAGCGGTGTGGCGATGCACCTTGAGGCTGCGCGGCATGCCCCAGGCCGTGGGACGATCGCCGCTGACGTTGCACGCCATCGCATCGTCGGAGCAGAGGCCAAGACCGCCCGCCGCAAGAGCGAGGGTCGAGGTGGTCTTGCCGGCGCCGCTCTTGCCGAAAATCAGCGCCACACGACCATCCGGCAAGGTCAAGCCCGCGGCGTGCACCAGAAACTGCTTTGCGGCGACGAGCGCCGCCTGCAGGGCAAGCTGCCCGCAGGTCATGACGATGCGGTCCTCGGCCCCCGGTGCCACCGTGATGGTGGCCTCGCGCGCCTTGTCGGAAAGGGTCAGCGAGATAACGCCGGGGAACACCAGGATGCGCCCTTCCGGGCCTTGCCAGAAGCAGGCGTCCCCCTCGTCGAGGACCGGCCCCTGATAGAGCGGATCGGTACCCTCGGGTATCGACAGCGGCTCGCCGGAGGTGATGGTCAGGCCGTAGGCCAGTGGTGCCGTAGGCAGCGGACGCGAGCGGCCGGCAAAGATGCGGCCGTAGCAATCGACCAGCACCGGCGAGATCGCGGAGACCCGCAGCGAAGCCCCCTGCAGATCGAAGAATTTCTGGATCATGCTCGCGCTCCTCGCGGGGTGTGCTGGTCGATCGCCGGAGCGGCGTGGACGTGGATCTGCACCTGGCCGGCAATACTGGCATTGATGACTTCAATCCCGTCGAGCGTTACCCAGCAATGGGCCGCCAGGCGCGGCTTGCCGACCGATTTGGGGTCGACGGAGAAGTGCAGTTTCGGATCGTAGCCGCAGCGCCGAAGTGCGGTGAAGCCGACCAGCCCGGTCCTGAGGCAACGGTTATTGCGCATCAGGATCGGCCAGCGCGCAACGCGCCGGACGGCGCGGGCGACATGCGCTACAGGAAAGTGCGGCCAGCTGTTGGGCGGCACTGCCGAGGCATCGGCGAGGATCTGGGAGAGGCCGCGACCGGCAATGCGCGCCGGCAGCGTGCGGGCGCTGATCCAGAGCCGCAGGCGGAACGCCAGCCGACCTAACGGCCCGGCGTTGGGCGACTCGGAAGGTTCATGCTGCATGCACGATGATGCCTTCAGCGACCAGGCCGGCGATCAGTTCCGGCAGGTCGTCGGCAAGCGTCGCGGCATCGATCTCAAACTCATCGGCCATGCGAAGCGCCACGGCTTGGACGCTGCGGACGCCATCGAGATGCTGGAGGAAGGACAGCGAGGTGTCGTTGCACGAATAGAGCTGCCCGCTGTCAAGCAGCAGGATCACAGCGCCCTCGCCTACCGGTTCGAACGAAACATTGTCGTCGAGGCGGTACACTGCATCCATCTACGCACCACAGTCGAAACAGAACGATCGAAGGCCGCAAGAGCGGCCCCGAGCGGGTCATTTTTTTGCCGGCATACTGCCTGTTGCGGCAACAACTACACTCAGCCGCTGCTGCTTTGCGAGAGTCGGTTTGGAATAGGGTTTCTTCATGGTCCTGCTCCTTGCCCCTGAAGGGCTAACGTCTCGCTTGCAAGTCGATCAAACCGTCGAATTGCTGTTGATTATCTTGGCAGTGATCAAGGTGAGCGTCTGCTGCTTGGTCAGCGTCGGCTTGGCGTATGTCTTCTTCATCTTCTTCTCCAAATCTGCAAGCCAGACAGCGCCGGCAAGCCGGGTGTTTTGGCTCAAGCCTTGCTGGAGGCCGGCGTAGCAGTGATCGTGGTCAGCTTTTGCTCTTTGACGAGAGCAGGCTTCACATACGTCTTCTTCATAGTTTTCCCCGTGCGCGCCCCAAGCGCGACGTCAGCAGACTAGCAGAACTGCCGCGAGCGCGCGAACTCACTTTTTGTCATTGCCAACCAAAAATGGGACCGGAACATCGCTCCGGCCCCTTCCGGGTCACGGAACGTTGTTGTTGCCCTTGCTGACAACCGATGCAGTGATCGAGCTCAGCTTCTGCTGCTTGACGAGCACAGGCTTGGAATAGGTCTTCTTCAGAGTATGCCTCAAGAAATTCCCCTGCTCGAACAGCAGGGTAGCGGGCAAACTAACAGAGTCGACGCAGCACGCAACGGCTGGTTCAGGGTTTGCGGTAGAACATCACCCGCTGGGCCAGTTGGCTGC
>JAESFN010000240.1_pt1 | contig 70066 bp, 47 predicted proteins | sample 9269411 | NCBI WGS metagenome assembly JAESFN01 (sample SAMN14505399, study PRJNA617100) | algae metagenome | isolation source: Iphinoe sp. HA4291-MV1 and co-occurring heterotrophs from trail next to... | place: USA: Maunawili Falls, Hawaii | collected 2009-07-25
CGCCATGACCTCGCTCCCGCGCCACGGCCCGCCGAGCGGCCTGCTGGTCATTCATCCGGGCGACGCCAGCCTGTTGCGTGGGATCGTCGAAACGGCGGCCCAGTTCCTGCAGCCGGCCGAGCCGATTGCCGGCCATAAGACCTACCGCTTGGGTCCAGGCGGAAAAGATCAAGCCTGGCTCGCGGTCACCGCCCGCCTGCTCGTCCTGTCGTTCGATCGCGCCGAGTTGACGGCCGCCGTCGAGCGGTTGGGCGCGAGTTCGAGCGAGAGCCTGGCTTCGCAAAGCGAGTTCAATCGCGTGCAAGGCGATCGTGAACACGCCCTGCTCTTCGTTCACGTCAACGGCCCGCGGATGCGGGCAGCGCTCAAGGAAATCAACGGCGGCGAAGCACCGCAGGTGAACGCCGTGCTCGACCTCGACCACCTCGAGGGACTGACCGCCGCGCTGCGGACGACGAACAACAACGTGAACCTCGAGGTCAAGCTGACGCTGACCGAAGGGCAGCGGAACCTTGTTTACAGCCTGATCCGCACAGCGCCGCTTTCGCAGCGTTCGCTGGCCCACGTACCGCAGGGCGCCGCGCTGGTAGCTTTGCTAGGCCTCAATCCGGCCGGCCCGTCCGTCGAGCAGGGCAGCCCGTCTGCCTCGGATGCCGCGCCGCAGGCCGTGGCGGCGATGGATCTGGGCCGCGAGCTCTTCGGCAACCTCGAAGAGCTGGCGTTCTTTGTCGCTCCGTCAGAACAGCCTGGCTTGCCGCAGATCGGCGTGGTGCTCGCGGTCCGCGATGCGGCCAAGAGCGAGGCACTGTGGGGACAATTGCTGGCCCTGCCAGCCCTGTTCGCTCCCCATGTCCAGCCGCCGCGCGATGTGACCATCGAAGGCCGCCCGGGCAAGCAATACTTGCTGTCCGACGCTCCGCCGCTGGCGCTTGTTCGCCTGGAAGGAAGCGCGATCGCCGCAGGCACCGAGTCTGCGGTCGCTGCCGCCGCTCGTACCGGCGAAGGCAACCGTCTGGCCAACGATGCGCAGTTCCAGCCGCTGCTGAGCAGCCTCACACCGGACAGCAGCAAGGCCGTGCTCGTGCATGTCGGCCGCGTGCTCAAGGTCGCCGGCGCGATGGACCGTGGCCGCGATGGACCACAGATGGCGCGCGTGGGCGAGTTGCTCGATCGGCTGGCCGTCGTGATCGTCACCCAGGAAGGCCCGACTGAACTCGTGCTGCAAGCCGCCGTGAGCGGACTGCCGAACGTGCCGAAGCTGGTCGAAGCGCTGTCGGCCCCGCGCGGCGCTCGCGCCGAAATCTCGGTAACTTCGCCGTAAATCTCGGCGAACGTCGCTCGAGACGCACGCAATTGGAAATTCGGTTGGCCCCGTGGACCAACAGTCCGCGGGGCCTTTTTCTTTGGGGATCGTGATCGCCGGGGCTATTGAATCGCCTTGGCAATCTGCCAAGCCGCCAGCCCGGCACCCACCGCGAAGCACCAGTAGGCGAACCAGTGGAGCCGGCCCTGCACCAGCCAGGCGATCAGCCAGCGCACGGCGCCAAGTCCCACAACGAACGCCACGACCGCTCCGGCCAGTAAGTACATCTTATTGGTCTGCATGCCCTCGCCTGCGCCCGCCAGCTTGAGCAGCGATAGGGTACACGCGCCGCCGATGGCCGGAATGCCCAACAGAAACGAGAAGTTGGCCGCCGCTTCGCGCCGCAGTCCGAGCGCCAAGGCCACCGCCACGGTCGATCCGCTCCGCGAAATCCCCGGCAGGATCGCCAGCGCCTGCGCCGTGCCGATGATCAGCACCTCGCGCCACGAAAGTCCCTGGTAGGGCCGCTCACCCACCGGCCGCCGAATCGCCCACAGCAGCACCAGGCCATTGACGATCAGCATAGGCCCGGTCAACTGCGGGCTTTCGAGCACGTGCGAGGCGAACTTCTTGGCAGGCAGCCCAATCAGCACCGCGGGGATGGTGCCGACGACGATTAGCCCGATCACTCGCCAATCTTCCCGCACCGCTTGCACGATCTGCGGCCAAAAGAAGACGATCATGGTGGCCAACGTGCCGGCATGCAGCACGATCTCGACGTCGAGCAATTCGTGCAGTGGATGGCCGAACGCCTGAAAGATCGCGGCCGTGAGCACCAGGTGCCCATCGGAACTGATCGGCAGAAACTCGGTGATGCCCTGCACCACGCCCATCACCAAGATTTGTAGCAGCGACATGCGAGATCGTACGGAAGAATGCCAGGAGGGGTTGCCACCGGCACGTTTTACCGGCGGGGGAATGAGGGGCTGGGGAGTATACCTTGATTTGCCGACCTACGCCGCCCCTCGGCAGCCTGCTCAGGTTGACCAGACAAAAGAAAGCACCAGCCCCGCGCTGCTGCTTGCATTTCGCGCTCCCGCACCGCCAAGATACGGCGTCTTGCGGCGAACAGCAGCCAGTCCCTTCCTTCCGGTGCTCGCCTTTATGTCTGAAGCCGTCGTTCTCGAGCAGGTTAGCAAGCGCTTCGGCGCTCAAACGGCCGTAGACCGCCTTGATCTCACCGTGCCTGCCGGCACGATTTACGGGTTCATCGGTCCCAACGGCTCTGGGAAGACCACGGCCATTCGCCTAATCCTGCGCATCTTTCAGCCTGATGGGGGCGTGGTGCGGGTGCTCGGCCGCGACCACGGTGCGGTGGCCGACGACCGCATCGGATATTTGCCGGAAGAACGCGGCCTCTACAAACGCATGAAAGTGCGCGAAGTCCTCAGCTTCTTTGCGCGGCTCAAGGGCCTGCGAGACGGGCGGGCGGAAATCGAGCGCTGGCTCGCGCGGCTCGACGCGCGCGACTGGGCCGACAAAAAGGTCGAAGCCCTTTCCAAGGGCATGGCGCAGAAGGTGCAATTCATCGCCGCCGTCGTCGCGCAGCCCGAACTCGTGATTCTCGACGAGCCGTTCTCCGGGCTCGATCCGGTCAATTTGGACCTGATGCGTAGCGCCGTTCAGGAGCTGCGGGCCCAGGGGGCGACCGTAATCCTTTCGACGCACGACATGCACGTGGCCGAGCAGCTTTGCGACACCGTGTTCATGATCTTCCGCGGTCAGAAGGTGCTCGACGGCCCCCTCGCGGAAATTCGCCGCAAGTATGCGACGAACCGCGTTCGCGTGCGGCTGGCCGAAGGCGCGGCGCTGCCGAGCGCGATTCCTGGCGTCGAGCGAAGTTCGGGTTTTGACGGGTACGCACTGCTCGAACCGGCCGCGGGCCAATCGCCGCAATCGGTGCTGCGAACGATTGTCGACCTAGCGCCGGTCGAGCACTTCGAAGTGGTGCAGCCGACGCTGCACGACGTGTTTGTCTCGATCGCCGGGGGACGTGAGGGAGCCGAGGCCAGCCATGCATAAGATCTTGACTATTGCTCATCGTGAATTCTCGGCCATGGTGGCGACCAAGGCGTTTCTCTTGTCACTGGTGCTAATGCCGGTCCTTATGGGCGGCGGCATCGTGGCCGCCGCGCTATTGGGGCGAGTGGCCGAAACGAGCACCAAAACGCTCGTCATCGTCGACGGCACTTCGGGGGGCGCCGCTGTTGCCGCGCTCGAGAAAGCTGCCGCGGCGCATAACGCGTTCATCGATGCGGCCGCGCAGGCCTCGTCGAAGGCGGGGCCCGCCCCCGCCAATAAGGGACCTTTTGGCCAAGGGGCGCTAACCAAGATCGTGCTCGAGAGGGCGCCGCAGACGAGCTTGACCGACGAGTCGCGTCTCGAGCTCTCGAATCGTTCGAGAAAAGGCGACATCGACGGTTTCGCCGAATTGCCTGCAGACCTGTTCTCGACCGCCACCGACGTGCGGCCGCTCGTGCAGTTTCACTCGCAACACTCGCCGCTGGCCGACTCGCGGCAGTGGCTCGAGCGGACCTTGAACGAGGTGGTGCGGAGCGAACGGCTGCGCAGCTTGTCGATCGATCCCGATCTCGTGCGCCGCGCCACCGCGCCGGTGGAGCTCAAGTCGTTTGGCCTCAGCGAGGCCGCCAGCACCGGCGGCGTCGCCAAGCCGGCCCGCGAAGCCAGCGAAATGCGCAGCATCTTCTTGCCGTTCGGTCTGATGATGCTGATGTTCATGGTCATCATGATGACGGCCCAGCCGGCGCTCGAAACCGTGCTCGAGGAAAAGGGCAATCGCATCGCCGAGTTGTTGCTGGGTTCGGCGAGCCCCTTTCAACTCATGGTCGGCAAGCTGCTCGGCACCGTAGCCGGCTCCGTCTGCATCCTCTCGGTTTACCTGGGCGGCGGGATGGCTGTGCTCTGGTACAAGGAATGGTTCGACTTCGTTCCTTGGAGCCTGGTGCCTTGGTTCGTTGCCTACCAGGTGCTGGCGGTGCTCTTCTACAACGCGATCTTCTTGGCGATCGGCGCGAGCGTGAACCAATTGAAGGAAGCGCAGTCGCTGCTGTTGCCGGTTTGGCTGTTGCTCGCGCTGCCGATGTTCGTGTGGTTCAACCTGGTGCGCGAGCCGAACGGCAAGCTGGCGACTTGGCTCTCGTTCTTTCCGCCTGCGACACCCTTGGTCATGACGCTGCGGCTGGGCACCCAAACTGGCACGCCGCTCTGGCAGCCCATCGCCGGCTTCGTGGTCATGCTGCTGGCGACGCTCGTCGGCGTTTACATTGCCGGCAGGATCTTCCGCGTCGGCATCCTCTGGCAGGGCGCGGCGCCGAAGCTCCGTGACCTGGCCAAATGGGCCATCAGCGGCTAAACAAACGCGCTTTGGGGCGCGCGGGGGACGGCTTTGGGGCGAGCGGGGGACGAAAGTCCCCCGAGCAACGCAGCGCACTCGCGATCAATCCCAGGGATTCGTCTTGGTCGGCGTCGGCGGCTGCGAGACGGCCGCTTCGGCCGCATCCTCCTCTGCCACGCGCCGCGGCTTGTCGACCCGCACGAAGCGCACCTCGCGAATCACTTGCGGCAAGTTGGCGAGAAATACGCATAATGCCGCCAGGACGACCACCACGAACACGGCATCCGAGTTTGTCCCCGAGTTGCGCCCCGAGGCCAAATCGGCCAGCGTCCACATCGGGTTCATGGTCTGCCAGAGCGTATAGTCGCGCACGGGCGGATCGCGCGAGTACTGAACTACCATCGGCAGCGCCGTACCGGCCAGCACCAGCAAGAAGTTCACCAGCCCCGCCAGGAACAACGTCGTGGAAGAGAATCGCCGGGCCAAGCCCAACAGCAGCCGACCGAGGCCTAAATAAAAGATCACGTAGCAGACGCCGAGCGTCGCAAAATGAAACACGCGGCCAACTTCGTCGGTCGCTTCCGGCGGAAAGCGACTGAACAGTTGGGCCAGTGCGTCGATCCCTCGCTCGCTGAGCAGGGTGACCGCCACGATGACCGCCAGCCAAACCGTGAGTAGATTGCCGACCACGAATACGTAGCCTGTCCCGGGGCCCGGATTGAACCAGGTGAGAAAGCCGCGGCCCAAAAACGACTTGGGCAAGCCGCGCTGCACGCGGCGCGACAACTCGGGGGACTCGCCGGTCATTAGCGCGCCGACCACGGCCCACTGCGCGATCGGGAGCGCCGCGAACATGAAGAGCAACGAGAACAGCGGCCCCGAGCCCCGCGCGCCGACGCTAAACCAAACGCCCGATAGCCAGCCAATCCACAGCGCTTGTTGGATGAGCAGAATCACGCGAAGGCGCGTCGAGCGATTGTCCGAGGCGAACGAAAGCTGGGCCGCGGTCGCCGTGATCGCGAGCGCCAAATAGCTCAGGTACGCTGTGAGCACCGCGGCGTTGGCGTACCAGAAGGTCGAGTCGTCGAAAGGCCACACCGACTGAATCGCTTGAAGTGCGACTGCCGCGCTCCCCATCAGGCAGTACATCAGTCCCAAGATCAGCAGCACCGACAGCACCGACTGCCAGTGCTTCTCCGAGGTCAGCGTCGCCAAGAGCAGTGCGATGGCCGAAAACCCGATCGAGGCCAGCACCACGTAGCCGGTCATCATCAGGATCGCCAAGATGTCGATCCCGCGCAGCATATAGGTAAACGCCAGGCACGGCGCCACGGCCGATAAATACACGAGCATTTGCAGCATCGCGCTGGCCAACTTGCCGGAAACGAACTGCCGGGGGCGCAGCGTCGAGATGGCCAGCATCTCGAACGTGCGATCCTCGCGCTCGGCCGACAGCGATTGAAACGCGCCGAACGGCACCACCACCATCAGCGGAAACGCCAGGATGAGCAGGTAGCCGAAGAACATGCTCTGCCCCGACTGGAAGTTCGCCTCGGGGCCGAGCAGGAGCACGCCGCCCACCGACCACGCCCAGGATGCCAGGAGCACCAGCGCAAAGGTCAGCACGAATTGCTTGCTCTTGAGCGCCTGCCGGGCTTCCTTCACCAAGATTGGGTTGAGATGGTCGCCGGCGCGCTCGAGCCAGTCCTCGACGCGCAGCCACCAAGCTGTACTGCCGGCCGCGGCGCTGTTTCTTTCGACTCGGCTCGCCAAGGGTTCGCTCGCACTCATTGCACTCGTCCCTCGGTGACCTTCATGAACACTTCCTCGAGCGACTTGCGATAGCTGCCAAACGACTTGACGCGGAAGCCTGCTTGCACCAGGTCGCGCAGCAGATCGGCCTCCGACTGTTCGTCTCCCTCGTGCGTAAAGGTCAGCCGGTCGAGTTCGACCTGCACGTTGCGCACCGAGGCTTGCCCTGCCAGCCAGGCGGCCACGGGCCCCGGTTCGCCGAGCACCGACATGCGAACCGTGCTGTGTTCTTGCTGAGCCTGATGAATCTCGTCGACGCTGCCTGTGGCCAGCAAGCGGCCTTGCTCGATGATGGCCACCACGTCGCACATCTCGGCCAACTCGGTCAGGATGTGCGAGCTGATGAGCATCGTCTTGCCATCGGCGGCAAGCTGCCGAATCATCTCGCGCAATTGGATGCGTGCGCGCGGATCGAGCCCCGCGGCCGGCTCGTCGAGCACCATCACGGCCGGATCGTGAATCATCGTGCGGCCCAAGCACAGCCGCTGCTTCATGCCCTTCGACAGGCCGTTGGTCGGCTTGTCGGCCAGGCCGTCGAGCTGAGTGAAGCTCATTACGTGGCGCAGCGCCCGCTGCCGTTCGGCGCCCATCAGCCCATAGGCCCGCGCGAAGAAATCGAGATACTCGCGCACGCTCACATTGGCATAGGTACCGAAGTAGTCGGGCATGAACCCCAGGCGGCGGCGCACGCGATCCGGATCGTCGAGCACGGAGAAGCCGTCGACATAGGCTTCGCCGGCGTTGGGCAACTCGAGCGTGGCCAGAATGCGCATGCTCGTGGTCTTGCCGGCGCCGTTGGGGCCGATGTAGCCGCACACCTGGCCCCGGCCGACAGAAAATGAGATGTCGTTCACCGCTTTCGTGCGGCCGAAATACCGCCGCAGATTCGCGAGCTCGATCATCGGTTGGCCGGACACCATGCGCTTACCACCTCCCGAGGATCAAGTGCAGCTCGCCCGCCTCTTCGACCGGCTCGTAGCCATATTCGGCCAACGGCGAGCGCCGTACGAGGGCCGCGTAGCTACGCGGCCCGAGCGGCAACCGGCGCAGCCGCCCGGTGCGGCTCAGGGCCTCGAACGCTTGCTCTAACCGGCTGGTTTCCTGTCGCGGGTCAGACCAACCCAGGTCGAAGCCGGAGAAGCTATACATGCGAGAAAGGCTGGCTTGGAATCCACTCATGTCGGGCGGCGGCTCAGGTCGTGCCGCGCTGAGGAGCGGGCTGAGCTTCGCGAGCGCATCTACAGGGTCGGTTTTCTCAGCCAGGCCGGTTTTGCCCACGCCAACGGCGGCCGAGTGAAAGAACTGGCCTGCCTCATCCTCGACAATGACTTGCAACACCTCCACGCCCAGACGGTTCTCCAACTCCAATCGTCCTTGATCGGCTTGAACGACCAGCTCCGCCTGGGTGGGCGTGGGGCGCAGCGTGACGAGTTGCGTCGGCGTGCGCGAAGCCAGCCAGCCGCGCGTCAAGTTCTGGTGCTCGCCCCACACCACGACGCGTGTCGGCTGCCCGCGTCCGAGCGAATTGGACGCCGGCAACATCGGATAAATTGCGGTGTCGTTGGTGAACGACAGGCCTCCGCTCGGAGCAAGGCCGGCGTAATACGACAGCCGCGACCAGCAAACTCCCTCGCTGCGTGGCTGGTCGAGAATCGTGAGCGTGCGGGCGCGGATTTTTACGCCCAAACCGTCGGCCAGCACGGCGTAGGCCAAGAGCGACGCAGTTACGAGCAACGCGGCCGCTGGCACGATGAACACGAGCAAGTGCAGCCGCCCCATCCGCCGCAACACAAAGTAATTCACCGGTCCGATCAAGAGAACGAACAAGGTGATCAACACGCGAAAAGCGTCTACCGGCGGCAGTCCGACATTCGGAACGAGCAAGTTCCAAAAGTCGGGATTGGGACTAATCGCCGAGACGCCGAGCCGCGGCGCGGCGGCCGCCCGCGTTTCCTCGAGCTCAGGCCAAATCGCCTCCCAGGGGCGTGAGTCGGGAGACAGCAAGTCCTCTCGCGAAACGAGCACCTGGCCGAGATCCCAAGAGCGCACGAGGCGGGCCAGTTGCGGCAACGGCGTCGCGGCATCGCCCGCTGGCTTGGCCCGCGGAGGTTGGAGTTTCCAAGCCTCGAGTTCCGCTCGCGCCACCGCAGGTCGCCAGCCCGGCACAGGAGGCGGCGCGTAGGAAACGCCCAGGCGTTGCAGTTGCGTTGCCGCCGCGGGCGGCGGCGGCGCAGTGTCCGCTGCGTCTTTCGTGTCGAAAGCAGGCAATGACATTTCGGTCCAGTCGACATCGGCCGGTGGTTGCGCCAGCGCTTCAAAGCTAGTCAGCCACGCCCAGTCGTCTCCCCGGTAGAACACCACCAGGTTTCCGCCGGCAGACACCCACCGCCGCAACGCCTGCCAGGCGGCCTGGTTGTTCTCGATTACGTCCGCGAGCTCATCCCAAGGGGCGACCACGACATCAAACGTCGTATAGTCGAGCCATTGGTCATACAGATGCTGAGCTTCGACAAGGCTCGTTGTGGGCGTCGCATTGCCCGAGATGTTTTGCCCGGCGGCCTGCTGCAAGGTGGCGATCGAGCCTAGGAGCCCGCTCAAATCCGTGGGGTGCGATCCAACCACGAGCACGCGGGAAGAGGCTTCGCTGAAGAAATGATTGCCAAACCCAGAATTCTCGAGCGTCAGTTCTTCGACGGCCTGGCCGTCTTCCCAAACTTTGACGCCAAAGGTATCCCAGGCGACCGTCTGCGGGACTCGCAGCGTGAGGGTCGCCGAAGTGGCATTGGCCGGAATCTCCACCTGCCCGGTGACGCGCACCGCTTGATTGATTCCCCACTGATAGAAAGTGGCGAACTCCACCGTGAGCGAGCGGTCGGCAGGCAACGGCGTCAGCGCGGTGAAGCGAAATACGATCGGCCGATACCCGAACCCCTGCAGCCCTTGGGCCTCGACGGTCATCAGCAGCCCCGCCGTTGCCGTTTGCTGCTGCGTCTTTCCTGGTGCAATAGCCGGCAGGCTCAGCAACGTGGGATTCGGAGTGGAAGTCCCCGAGGTCAGAACGACGGGCTGCGTTTGAGCCCCAGCCTGCGAGTTGAGCAAGGCAAGCAGGCAGCAGGTTAGACCAATCGCCGCGACCAGCTTTGCCGCAGGCGCTCTATCCGATCGCTTTGTCATTGTGCCCTGTCCGTCTTGCGAACACGGTGCGGCCGATCGCGGCCGCACCCCACACCAGCGCAAACAGGGCCGCATAGACAACGAGCGCGACGAGAATCGACATCAGCCCCACCGCGATTCCTGCCGCCCAACCTGATCCGCGGACCCCGTACGACGCGATGAGAAACGCGAAGCCGAGCGCGGTCGTAACCAACAGAACTTGCCGAAGCGAAAACCGCGGCAGCAGCGCTTGGGACTTCGGCATTCTTACCCTCGGACCGTTCCCCCGACTCAGGCCACCGGGCGAACGCCGCCCCCGCGCCAACTATTCGGCTTTCCCGGCGCAATCTTGCAGCGCTCGAATTCGCGCGGCCAGCGCACCCGCCGATTGTCGCACGGCCACAGCGCTTTGCAAGCGCGAGAAGCCCAGCCGGCTAGGCAGCGCCCTCAACCTGCGCGAGCGTGCAGGCGAATTCGAACCGCACGGAAACTTTGCCGTCGCAGGAGACCTTGGCCTTGAGGAAGAAGGCGTCGGCCAGACGCTCGGTCAGGTCGACCTCGAGCTCGATCGTTTCCCCTGGGCGAACCATGCGTTTGAAACGCACGTCGCCCATCCGCGTGGCGACCGGCACGCCGCGGCCGTCTGCCGGTACATGTTGCGAGAGCAGAATCGCCCCTGCCTGCATTGCCGCTTCACACAGCAGCACCCCCGGCACGAGTGGAAAGCCGGGATAGTGGCCCGAAAAGAAGAACTCGTCGCCGGTGAACGTCTTGCGGCAGACGATCCGTGCATCCGTTTGCTCTACGATCTCGTCGACGAGCAAGAACGGGGGCCGATGCGGAATCGCGGCGTAAATCGCGTCTTGGGTCATGCGCAGGGATGGGTTCGAGAAGTCGCGCTCTAGCGCGCGGGTCGGTTCCGCCAGTCGATGCCGGAGAGCTTTGCGAGCGCGATTTCGAGCGCGTGGGTGCCGTCGCGCGAGTGACCTTGCGCCGCCAGTGCGACGTAGAGCTGCTGCGCGAGCGCCAGCCCCGGCAGGCACAAGTTCATTCGCCGGGCTTCCGCCAGCGCAATGCCCATGTCCTTGATGAAGTGCTCGACGAAGAAGCCGGGGTCGAAGTTGCCGGCGATGATCCGCGGCCCCAAGTTCGCGAGCGACCAACTTCCGGCCGCCCCTGGCGCCACCGATTTGAGCAACATTTCGAGATCGAGTCCGGCGCGATAGCCGTAGAGCAGGCCTTCGCACACGCCAACCATATTGCTGGCGATCAGCACCTGGTTGGCCATCTTGGCGTGTTGCCCCGCGCCGGCCGGGCCTTGATGGACGATCGTCTTGCCCATCGCGTCCCAGCAGGGCTGCAGCGCGCCGACGACCTCGGCTTCGCCGCCGATCATGATCGACAGCCGCGCTTCTTTGGCGCCCACGTCGCCGCCGGAAACGGGGGCATCCACGGCGTGAATGCCCTTACTCTTGGCTTGCTCAAAGATTTCAACAGCCAGCGAAGGCTCACTGGTCGTCATGTCGACGATGATGCCGCCTGACTCGAGGCCGGCCAGCGCGCCCTCGTCGCCCAGGATCACGCCCCGCACGTCGCTGGGGTAGCCGACGATCGAGAAGACAACGTCGGACGCCGCCGCCACCGCCTTCGGCGAGTCGGCCCACTTGGCGCCCTTGGCAAGCAAATCGTCGGCCTTCGCGCGGGTGCGATTGTAGACCGTGACCGCGAAGCCTTGGGCCAATAGGTGGCCGCACATGCTTCGCCCCATTACGCCTGTGCCGAGCCAGCCCAGGCGGGTTTGCCCAGGGGCCACGCGTGCAACCGCCATCATGAAGCCTTTCGTCCGCAACCAAGAAGCGTCTGACGACGCAGCGAACTTCAAAGCAAAGTTCAGGCCTCGGCTCTGCATGAACCGTGGGCCGCTGCGACGCGGCGGCAGTATAGCCGACTCGAGCAGGGGTGCGAAGCGGCCAAGGGCGTTGCCGCTCCCCGCGAGAACTCTGCGAGGAAAGATTCCGCCCGCGACCCGAGCGGGGCATCACGCGCCCTGTCGCCTGCGTGACGAACGGCAAACCAAGAAGGCGAAGCAAACCGCCGCCCAGCCAAAATAGCTGGTCGGCTCAGGCACGGCGGCCGCTGCGGCGTTCGACTTGCCGAAGTTGGCCTTCAGGACGCCGAAATCGCCCAGCCCAACCATGCCGTCCCCCGTCAGGTCTCCGCCGGTGTGGCGCGCGCCCTGCCCAAAGTTCTGCTTGATCACCCCGAAATCCTCGAGGTTCACGTCTCCGTCGAGATTCACGTCGCCCGGCTGAACGGGATCTACGAAGGTGGCGAAACCAAAGTCCGCCACGCCCTGACTCCAGACCGAGAGCGAGCGTGAATAAGGGTTGCCGCGTGCATAGAAGTTTCCGCCGCCGGCGGCCGTCGCTTCATCGACGGTTTTCCAAGCATAGTTGCCAGTCGACTTCACGACGATCGACAGCCGCTCACCATAGATGGTGAGATAGCGCGATTCCGAAATATCGATGAGCGTCAGGGGGATGGGAAGGGGCTCGCTTCCCTTGCTCTGGGCGTTGGGAATGAAACCTGTGTCGACAAGCTTACCGCTCGCCACCAGATCTCCGGCCGGATTGTTTCCCTTGCGCATCTGGCGCACCTCGACCGTGATCTCGCCGCGGGTCGACGCCGCATCGTCGAGATGCCAGAGTTGTAGGCCCACGGTGCTGAGTACGCCGGTGGTTCCCGTGAGCAGGGTCTGTGCAAGCGCTTGATGCGTTGCCGTGCCGATGCTCGACCAGGGGGCCTTTTCCGGCACCAGCGACCACTGATCGACGATCGGTGCGCCGCGCGCGTGAGAAAGGGCCAGGCAGGCGCAAACCGCGAGCGGGGCAATCAGACGAGCGAGCCGCATACGTGAGTTCCCTCAGCACGAACCAATGATCGCCGCAGGGATAGAGAATTCACTGCCAAACTGCCAGGTCTTCCAGCAGTTCGGCGGCAGCCCTGTTTGCGATTCCTCGCAAAAGCTAATGGTTTTCCAGCGTCCTGCCTAGACTTCGCAGAGGTTAATTCTTTCGTAATCGGCAGGGCTATTGAGCCACCCTTGGTCGTACGAGGCCTTCCATTCTGCCGGGGTGCATTTGATGGCAGTTACCGCCGTCTCCCTTGGAGATGCGGGCAGGCTTCGCTAACCTTTTTCCTGGAAGAGGCTTATAAGGAGTTGCCGTGCGCAAGGCTGTCGTGTTCGACATGGATGGGGTGCTCGTCTCGACCGACCAACTGCACTATCAGTCCTGGCAATTGCTTGCGGAACGGTGTCGAGTTCCGTTCGCCTGGGAAACGTTCGACCTGAGAATGCGAGGGCTCGAACGACCCCATGCGGCCAAAGTGTTCCTGCGGGAAACAGGCCAAGGGACCGACGACGCCCTGGCCACGCGCCTGGCCGCTGAAAAGCAGACGTTGTTCTTGGACCTGCTTCAAAACACGCCTCCCCAGGTGGCCGACGGCGTCGTGTCGCTGCTCCGCGAACTTTCGCAACGCGGCATTCCCATGGCCGTGGGCTCTTCGAGCCGCAATGCACTGCTCGTGCTGGAACGGCTCGAACTGTCCCGCTCGTTTGGCGCGATCGTGGGAGGCGGAACCTTGCCAGGGAAACCCTCGCCAGCGATCTTTCTAGAGGCCGCCAGGCAACTTGGCGTTGAGCCAGCCGATTGCGTGGTGCTCGAAGACGCGGTCGACGGCGTGCGGGCGGGGGCAGCCGCCGGAATGAAGATCGTGGCGATCGGTCCGGCCGAGCGTTTTCAGGGCCTGCCGGTCGATTGGCGGGTCGATCGTTTTGCCGAGATCACGGCCGATCGCCTGCTCGCACTCTAACGAGTGAGCACTGCTTAAGCCTCGGAATCTTCGATCCAGGGCGAGCCCCCGAAGAACGAGGTCGGCTCTTCCGGCGCCATGACCGCTGGCTCCAGAACAGGCGTCTCGACTCGCTCGAGCCTCGCGGGCTCGAGTTCGGGCGCCGCCTCGATCGCTGGCAGCAGTTCGACCGGCGCAAGCACCAATTCGACAAAGCCGTTGGTCTCTTCGCTCACCGCCACCTCGACACGGGGCGGCTCAATCACGACCGGCGGCGCGATGATTGGCTCTGGAACTGGCTCATGCGCAGCAACGTGCGGTGGCTCGATCGGTTCGGGCGCCGGCTCCGCGGGCGGCAGCAAGCGGGCTGCACGGCGCTTGCGCCCGAGATTCGTCGTTTCGGCGGTCTCATTTTCTCCACGGCGCGGCAGCCGCGTAACTGCCACCTTGAGCGACTTGAACAGCCGCGCCATGTGCTCGTGGCAGGTAAAGAGCAGGAGCTGATGCCCCTGGTCGGCGAAGTCGCGGAGCACTTCGGCCGCGGCGCGGGAACGCGTTTCGTCGTAGTTCACAAGCACGTCGTCGAGCACCACCGGCAGCCGGGGCCCCGCCTGGGCGATCCGTTCGATCAGCGCCAGTCGCAGCGCGAGGAAGAGCTGCTCGCGCGTACCCCGACTGAGCGACTCGACCAGCAGCGTCTGCCCATCCTCGGCGTCGACGCGCAGCACGCGTTCGCCCAGGGGCGTCCAGACGCGAGCGTAGCGGTTGCCGGTAAGCTGCTTGAACCAGGTCGAGGCCGTCTGCAGCACGACCGGCTGCCGCTCCTGCTCGTAGCGATCGCGGACCTGCTCGATGAGCCGGGCAGCCAGCGATTGCACGCGATAGTCTTCAATCGCGGCCAAGATGCGACGATCAAGCGCCGCCAGGTCGACCTGTGCCCTTGGCAGCCGTCGATCGGCCACGAGCCGCTCCATCTGCTGAGCGACGCGGCCGCGCTCTTCGGCGAGCGCCAGGATCCGCTCGCTCAGCTCGTGCTCGCGCTCGGCCAACTGATCGCGTTCGGCGGCGATCTGCCGGCGATCCGGCGCAGCGTCGAGCGCTGCGAGCACCGTTTCGAGCTCGCTGCCGGCGGCGACTGAAAGCTCTTCACGCAGCGTAGCCAACTCGAGACGCAGCGTCTCTGCCTGCGCATGCTGCGCGGCCAAGCGGCGAAACTGCGCTTCGTCCTGCGTGCCTGCCCCAGCCAACAAAGCCCGGCGACGCGTCTTGGCGGTGGCAACGCCTCGCGCGGCCTTGCGGCGGTGGCGACCGGCCAAGCTGGCCCGCTTCTTCCGTTTGCGCAGATCGAGCCTTAGCGCGTCAGACGCGGTCAAATCGGCCGCCAGCCGGTTGAGCTTTTCGAACGGATCGGCCGGAGGACTCGGCAACCCGACATCGGTCGCGAGCTTGCCGACACGCTCAGCGAAGCCGCGGAACTCTTGCTCGCGGGCGACTTGCTCGGCTTTGCCTTGCGATGCTTTCTCCGCCTCGGCCCGCTGCTCGAGCCAAGCCCGGCGGAGATTGCCCAGCGTCTTGGGGCTAAAGTCTTCAGGCAGCCCCGCACGCTGCAGCGCTTGCTTCCATTGCTTGCGGCGAGCCGAACGCGCTTGCAGCGTCTGCTCGAGCGCCGCGGCGGTTAGTTCCATTTGCGTCTGCTGCGCTGCCTGACGAGCGCGGAGCGGCAACTGGCTTTCGGCGGCGGCCAATTCCCGCTCCACGGCTTGCAGCCGCACGGCCCACGGCCCTTGTCCGGCAGGAAGCTGCTTGTCGAGACCTGCCCGCTGCTCACCTAGGCCGATGAGCTCATGCTCAACGTGGGCAAGCTGATCGGCGCACTCTTGGGAATCGGCGGCCGTACGGCGGTCGATCACCACCTTGCAGGCAACCGCGACCACCAGGCCGATGATGCCCAGGCTGCCGAACCACCAGTTGTAACCGCCGGCGCCGCGGAGAATCCAACCGCCGAGGATCATCGCCCCACTGGCAGCGACAAGCGTGCCGAGGCCCCAGACTAATGGGGGCGGCAAAAGTTGCCTTTCGAGCAGTTCGCGGCTGTAGTCGCGCAGTTCCTTGCGCTGCGCGCCAAGCTGTTCCAGTTTATCTTCAAGCTGAGCCCGGCGGCGCAGCCGCGAGGCGAGGTCGCCCAAGTCGGCAATTCGCTCATCGAGCGACGCGCCGCTCGCGCCGGCGCTGTGCGTGCCAGACGCCTTGATTTCGGCCGCGGCGGCCGACTGCGCGGCCTCGGCTTGGCGGGCGGCCTTGGCCGCACTTCGCATTGCTCGCGACGCCGCGCGCAACCGCTGCAGGGTATCGAGCGTTAGATGCGGAAGTCGAGCGTGCCAGGCCGGCAGCGCCGGCGGCGGTGATTTGAAGCCCTTGGCGTGCGGCGGCGGGGCCGTCGTATGAATCACCGGCGGCGGCGTCGGCATGTCGCGCCGCGAACCATTGAGCAGCGCCGCCAGCTCGCGCATTCGCGGCTGCTGGTCGACGAGCGCCAGAATCCGCGCCGCGTTGTCGATGAGCGGACGGCTGAGCGACATTCCACGCAGTCGCTTGCGGGCCTGGGCGTGCCGGCGCTTCCAAAGCTGCAGTTCGCGGCGGCGCTGATTGATCCGCGCGTTGAGTTCGTCGAGCCGTGAAAGGCCGTCGACCGGGAAAGCCGGAAGCTGGCCCAACGCACGCAGCTCATTTTCTGCAGTCCGCCGCCGCAGCCAGCGTTCATGCAGGTGCTCGGCCGATTCAGCCGTGCGCAAGCGTCGGGTCCAGCCGCCGCGCTCGTGCTCGATTCGATCGATCTGCGCTTGCAATTCTTCGCGACGGGCCGCCAGCCGCAAGTATTCGGCCGTCTGCCCTTGCAACTCCCCGAGCGAGTGGACCAGGTCATCCCGTTCGGCCAGCATGCGCGAGATCAGGCCGGGGCGCTCGCCGCCGCTCCACAACCGCTCGCTCGAGTGCCGCAGCTCGCCGAGCACCTCGGGCAGGCCGACGTGTTCCAGGCCGGCCGACATGTCGAACAGCCAGCGCGACGACTGCGCGTCGTTGAGCACGCCGAGCTCTTGCAGCTCTTGCAGGCCGATCGCGAAGACGCGGGTGTACGTTTCCTCATCGAGCGGACCACGCAGCCGCGCCCAATCGGCGGCAGCGCGGGAGTCGCCCAGCTCGGAAACGAGCGATAGCCGGCCCTGCGGCGAAATTTCATCGGGCTCGGGATCGTGGCGAGCTAAGTGAAACGATTGGCCGTCGAGTTCCAAATCGAGCACGCCGCCCACTTCGGCCGGATCACTGAGTCCACCGACCGAAAGCCCGTAGCGCTCGCGGCGCTCAGGCGAGAACCCAAACAGCATCGCGCGCAGGAAATGCAGCAGCGTCGTCTTGCCGGCTTCGTTCGGCCCATAGAAGACGTGCAGGCCGTCGTCGAACGGCCCCAACTCGAGGTCGCGCCAGGCGCCGAAGCGCTCGACCCGCAGCTTGCGGATGATCATCGCGCAGGCTCCTCGCCAACCAGCAAGCTGCGCCCCAGCCGAGCAGTCCGCTCGACGATTCGCCGGGCATTGGGCTCGACCGGCAGGTCGTCCTCAGCGGAGAGATCCTCGGCCGTCAGCTCCTCGAGCGAAGCCAAAAACTGGCCGAAAAACGATTCGGAGTTTGCTTCCACTTCGAGCGCTGCCTGCTCCAGTTCGAGCCCGCAGCAGAAGACTCCAGGCGACGCCGATGCGTAGGCGCGGTTCAAGCGATCGACCAGCAAGTGGACCAGGGCGTCGTGCCAGCGAAAGGCGGCCGCCGCTTTCGTGGCCTTGATCGTCCAGTGAACCAAGGTTTCGCGCGGGCCGCTCGATTGCTGCAGGAGCGCCACTCGATCGTGCAGCAGGCGTTCGATCTGAGCTTCGTCGGTCGGGCGTTCGAGCTCCACGGTCTGCGTCACCCACCGGCAAACATCGGTGGGCACGATGCGCAGCGTGGCCTCGCCGGCGCGATCAACTTCAACCAAAGTGCAGCCGTGGGCGCCGACTTCATCGATCGTGCGGCCCTGAGGGCTGCCGGGGTCGTGGGCCTGGGTTGGACCGGCTAGCACGTTGCGTCGCTCGGTGCAACCGGCCAAGGCCCAGTAGCGCGGGATCAGCTCGCCTTCGAATCGCTGGGGCGGATCGCCGCCGGCCAGCACCACGATTGGCGGCGAAGTTTCGGGCTTAACGGCTGGCGCTCTCCGCGCGAGCACCGCCTCGGCCGTCATGATGCGGGCAATAGCGTTGCCGCCCCGACGATGCACATGCTCAACGAGTTCTGTGCCGACGCGGACGACGTTCTTGCCCAGCGGCAACTGCGCCGGCCACAGATCGGCCGGATCGCCCAGGCCGAGCCAATAAACAGTCACCCCTTCGCGCTCGAGGCGACCGAACTGCTCAGCCAAAAACACCAAGCCGCGCGGGCCGGCGATGTCGTAGTCGACCGTGTCGCCGGTCAGCAGCACGAAGTCGACCTTGTTCTCGAGCGCCGCGTCGAACGCGCGGCGGGCCGCCTCGTAGGGCGCCTCGAGCAAGGCCTGTCTCAAGGTCTCGGGTGGGTCGACCGGGCCGGTCACCGGCTCGTGCAAGCGCAGATCGCTGGCGTGCAGGAATCGAAGAACCGGTTCGGCCAAGGAAAACCCCTCCGGCGGGTAGGGCAATCGCCGGAGTAGGCCTGTCTACGCCGAGCGATGCGAGAGTACGGACGCGCGGTGGTAGTTTAGCCGACCTGCGAAAACCCTGCTACCTGGAGTGAGTTGGGGCGGGGCAAGCCGCCGATCGATTCAGCCGCGGCTCTTTTGGCAGCGCGGGCAGTAGAAGGTCGACCGCTGTGCCTGCACGATGCGGACGATCGCGCCCTTGCCGCAGGAAGGGCAGGCCGCGTCCGCCCGGTCGTACACCCGGTGGTGGTTTTGATACCCGCCCTCCTTATTGAGGGCATTGCGATAGGTGCCGTCCGAGAGCGTAGAGCCCTCGTACTTGATGGCCGTCTCGAGCACCTCGCGCAGGGCCGCGTGCAGCCGCCGCCAGTCGGCTGGCCGCAGGGTTTGGCAAGCGAGCTCGGGGCTGAGCCGGGCGAGGTGTAGGGCTTCCGACGCGTAGAGATTGCCGACGCCGGCCAGTGCCCGCTGGTCGAGCAGGGCGACCTTGATCGCGCGGCGGCTGACCGCGAGTCGCTCGCGCAGCCCCTCGGCCGAAAGCTGCAGGGCGTCGGGGCCCAGGCGGCCATCGGCGAAGCGTTCGGCCAGCTCGGCCGCGGTGAAGAGCTGCACGTTGCCCAGCCCGCGACGATCCCAGTAGAGCAACTCGCCTACCGGGCCCCGTTCGAGCTTCAAGCGAAACCGTAGATGCTCAGTCGTCGGCGGCGCAGTCAGCAAAACGAGCCCTGTCATCCGCGGCTCGAATACGAGCGACAGCTCGCCCGAGAGCTGCACGACCACGCGCTTGCCGATGCGGTCGACGCCAGTAACTTCTGCCCCGACCAACCGCTTCCGCATCGCCGGCAATCCAGGGGCGACGAGAATCGGCTTGCGCGGGCATTTCGGCAACTCGACCCCCGCCACGCGGCTGCCAATGATCGGCGCAACGCCGCGACGCATGGTTTCGACTTCAGGAAGCTCAGGCATGCAGCGGCAAAGATCGCTCGGGAACTAGGTAGGCGTCCGCGAGAATTAAAGGCCGCGAGGCGATTTCCGACAAGCCCCCAGGTAGCCTGCACTCTCCGAGTGCAGAATGCTCTCACCGCGGCCTCGAATACCGATCGCGATCGAAAGCCCAATCCCCGGTCGGGCATTCCGCACTCGGAGAGTGCGGGCTACTTTGGCGCGGCCGCTACTTACCAGCCGCTTTGGCCGAATTGGTGTAGCCCGGCGGCGGTTCCGTGCTGAACAGAGACTCGTCGAGTGGGGCGTCGAAGACGATGTCCTTGATCACGGCGTCCGTGTCGGCCATGAACGGATGAGTGCTGCGCATTTCCACTTCGATGCGAATCGGCAGCTTCGTACTTGGATCAACCCAATACGTTCTCGTCCACGTGTCCGTTCCTTGATTGCGATCCTTCTTCTCGACCGTTTGAAAACCTTGGGCAGTCACGTCGCCCACCTGGCGATCCGCGATTCGCGTCGCGTTCTTCGGTACGTCGCGAATCTGTCGGTAAAAGTCCGCCTCAGGCACGGCACGTGGCTTTTCCTCACTGAATTTGCCGGTGTCTGGATCGAGGCTAACGAAGAGTTCAGGGACGAAATAGGTCTTACGCTCCGGCAGGAGATCGAGAAAGGCGCCTGTCTCCGCATTTTGGATCATGATCGTGGGCTCACTCGACTCCGTAGACGAAACGCCTTCGGGAAGCGGATCGCCAGGCGCAGTCATTTTGGATTCGCGACGAATTCTGTACCGGCCCAGCACCATTACTTTCTCTGTCATTTCCGGCCCCTTCCGTCCATCTTTGTCCCGGGCCACTCCGGTTTGCACATACTGCACGCTCTTGGTCTGCTCCACCGCCTTCTGCACGTCCTCAAAGGCCAGGCTCTGAGCCGGCTCGAAGGGGCGCAGCCAATGCACCGCGACCGCCAAGAACAACAGGCTGGCCGCGATGGCGGCGACGTTGCGCAGCGTCATGAGAGTTCTCCGCTTTTGAACTGGGAGGGGGAGGGATGCGTCGTTCAAAGCCGCACGCGCACGCTCGAGCGCTCGGTCGGCCGCCTGGCGGCTAGGCTGCAGGTCGGCGAGTTGGTCGAGCTGTCGCAGCAGCGGATCGGGCGGTTCGTGTTCGTTCATGACGGGGTGCTCTCTGAACGCGGCGTAGCCGGCCGGCGCAGTAGGGTTCGCAGCTTGTCGAGCGCCTTATGCGCCAGGGCACGTGTTTGATGGGGCGTCTTGCCGATCTGCCGGGCGATCTCTTCGTAGCTCCAATGCTCGAGATGCCGAAGCACAATCAACTCGCGCCCCACCGGCTCCAATCGCCCCACGGCCTCGAGCATCACGTCCAACTCTTCGCGGCGAACCAGGTCGGCCAGCGGAGAAGCCTCGCTCGCCGCCGCCGGCTCGTCGATGAGTTCCGTCGTTTCCCCCCGCTTGCGGCTCCGCCGGTAGTCGAAAGCCAAATTCGTGGCCATGCGCACTGCATAGGCCAGCGGGTCAGCGGCCTGGGCAAACTTGTCGCTCCGGGCCAGCTTGCAAAACAGATCCTGCAGTAGGTCCTCAGCCGCGTCGTGGCGCAGCGTCAGCCGGAAGAGCAAGGCGTGCAACCGCGCGCCATGCGTCTCGAGCAGCGAACGGGCTTCGTCCAGGTTAGGCGGCAAACAGAACTCCTCGTGGGCGTCCACATCTTAGGACGAACAAGGAGCCGCCCGCGCAACTCAAAAAGTAGCCTGCACTCTCCGAGTGCAGAGTGCCTTCCCCGCGTTTTGAATAACGATCGCGCTCGAAAGCGCAAGCACCGGTCGAGCACACCGCATTCGGAGAATGCGGGCTACTTTAGCGGACCTCGGCGGGCAGCGCCGCCTGTTCCGGCGGCAGCACCAGCGATTGGTGCAGCAGGCGCTGCGACTCCTTGAGCAGGAAGTCGACATCCTTGAAGGGCTCGAAGCCGATGTCTTGCCAGCGGACGAGGCCTTGGCCGTCGATCAGGAACGTGCCGTGGAGCGGTTCGTTTTCGAAGTCGTCGAACGCGTGGTTGGCGCGAAACGTCTTCATCTCGGGATCAGGCAGCAGGCGAATCGGAAAGTCGCCGCTGGGCGAGTGCTTGGCCAAGCCTTCGCGGAGCTGCTCCGGCGTTTCGTTGCTGATCGCCACGACATCGATCCCCGCGGCCTTGAACTCCGAGATTCTCGGCGCGAAGGCCTGTAGTTGCTCCACGCAGTGCAAGCAGCCGAAACCGAGATAGGAGATTACGACGACCGGCTTGCCGCGATAATCAGCGAGCGAGACGGCCTGGCCGTTGAGATCGGTGAGGGTCCACGGCGCCGCCGGCGAAGGCCGCCAGCGAAACGGCCCCAAGCTCGCCAGATCGGGCCGCTGGCCAAGGTCGTCGCGGGCCTCGGGCGCTTTGCGCCAATCTTCTGGCAAACCTAAACGGCGCGCGATCGGCGCTAGGCGTTGCAACGCCGGGGTGTCGAGTTCGGCATGCGCGGCGACCGCACGGAGTTTCTCGAATTGCTCGGCTGCCTGTTCTGGCTTGCCGAGCCGCTCGAGGATGTCGACGTAGACGGCCAGCGGCTGCACTTGCTGCGAAGCGCCGTCGGCGCCTTCGCGAGCTAGCCGCTCAGCGGCCTCGCGATCGTCGACCTGGAGAAAGTAGGCCGCTTGACGCGACTTGTCGACACCCTTCAGCTTGGTGAAGTAGTCGCGCGCCGCCGCTCTATCCCCCTGCGATAGGCTCTGCAAGCCACGCAGCTCGACAAGCGCCTCTTCGATGCGGTTCCGCTGCTCGTCGGCCGCTTTGCCGGCGGCGTCCTTCGCCTGGTCGATCTTGTCTTGCGGCTCGTTGTCCTTCTTAGCTTTCGCCTCGGCCTCGTCGATCTTCTGCTGCCGTGTGTCGAGCGCCGAGAGCGACTGCGACACGAGATCGGCGATCACTCGAGTGCCGCGAGCGGCGTCGCCGGTGGCAAAGGCCGCCACGCCGACGGCGCGCAGCCGCCGCACTTGCTCGGCCGGCACATCGCTCGGCTCCAGGTAAACGCTGTCGGCCAGCGCCAAGAGCTCCGGCCAAAGTTCCCAGCGCTCGAGCGTTTCGAACAACCGCTCGCGGCCCAGCTTTGCGCTGCCGCGGTCAGCGCTCAGCGTGTTGAACTTGGGATGCCGCGGCAGTTCGATCATGTTCTTCGCGAGTTCGATCCCCGGGCGAACGCGCCCCAGGTGATTCAGATTGCGGATCAGCCACTCGTTGTTGTGAGCGAAGTTGTGGATCTGATCCGGCAGAACACGGTCGCGCATCATGTGCGCATGATCGACGCGGGCCGAAGCCTCTTGCTGCCACACGGCGTCGGCATAGCGATCGAGCTTCGAATAGATGTGCCCTGGCATGTGCCACATGTGGGCGATGCCGGGGGCCGCTTGGCCGCAACGGGCCGCGGAGCTGAGCGCCACCGCCGCCTCGCCGGGGTCCCAAATGTGAATGCGGTAGTGATGGACCGGGTGCATCGGCTCGGCGCGGAGCACCTCTTGCATCAGCGACTCGACCGCCTGCCGGCTGGCGACCGGAATGCCGGCGTCGCCGTTCTTGTAGATTTGCAGAGCGAGCGCGGCCTTGGGCTCGAGGTCATTGGGGTATTCACGCACGAGCGCCTCGAGCGCTTCGACGTACTTGCGCCGCCGCGACTGATCGTCGCCATCGTTCGAGAAGTAGGCCGCCGCGGCGTCGATCCACTTCTGTTCCTTGGGCGTGGCCGATTCCTTGCGCTTCACCGCCTCGGCGATGAACTTCGCCGCGCGGTCGCGATTTTCCACGTTCGCCAGAGCCATGCCCCAGTAAAACATGGCGCAGTCAGGGTCGAGCTTGGCTGCCTGACGGAAGGAACGCTCGGCCTCGAAATACCAAAAGCCGTGAAGCTGGCCGACGCCTTGTAGGAAGAACGCCTGGGCCTCGGGGCTCTTGGTCGAGACGGGGAAAGTCACCTTGCCGGTGTTCCCCATCAAGTAGGCCGCTTGGCGCGGGCCTTCGTTAAAAGCTTCGCCGCGATGCGAATGCCCCGGCAAGGGGCCAGCCGGCGGCTCCTCGGCAAAGGCCGGCGCAGAGGCCAAAGCCACCATCGCGATCAAACAACGCGCAGCATTCGCAACAGGACGCGGCATAAGAAGAGTCAGCATGACCAGCGGGAGGGAAAACAGGCAGGGAGTCCCCACGAGCGGGACCTCCGGTCAACCTTAGTGACATGTTACGGCACTGTCCAGCCGCGAGCCCTTGCTCGATGCTCGCACCTCGTAGGTTATGCTTCAGCATAACGACCCCGCCACATTCGATGATTTGGCCAAACGAACGTGCCGAGATGTGAGGATGTTGATCTAGTCGCCAAGATCTAGGTTTTCGCCGCTCCCGTTATGCTGAAGCATAACCTACGCGGCCACGAGGTGTGGCGTGGATCGCGGCGAGTCAGCGATCGTGCCACCAGGAGCCATCGGCCTGCCGCTTGTGAATGGCAATCGCCAACAGCGAGGTCCGCATCAGGGTCGCACTCTGGTTCAAACGGGCGAACTCGACCGCGAAATCGGTGTCCTGCAGTTCGCTCAGCGTTTGCGCTTTGAGCACGATTTGATCCTCGGTGAGCCGCGTCTGCGGTTCGATTTGATTCCGCTGATACGCGCCCAGCAGCGCGCGGCGGCGGGCGACCATGCTGGCGGCGGCTTCGATTGAGTGCCCCGCAGCCGTCAGATCGTTCTCCAGGCTCGACCTGCCGCCGCTGCGGAGTTGCGCCAAGGCGGCCGACAGGCCGAAGCCGCGGCCATACGATTCGAGCCGCTCGATGCCATCGATCGCGAGATCGACCTCGCCTTGCAAAACGCCGATTTGGATCTCATCGACTTCGCCAGCGGCGGCCCCCACCAGGTCGCGCAAGTTCGTGAGCGCTGTCTGGCTCGAGGCGAGTAGGGCGTCGTCGATGCGTGCGCGGTGGTCTTCGGCGGCGAGCGTATCCAGTTGACCGTTCAGGTTCGCCAATTCCTGCTGCAGATTGGTCGCAGCGACCAGGCCGGCCGGATCATCGGCCGCCCGATTGATGCGCAGGCCGGTGGACAGCCGCTCGGCCGCTTGCGACCAAGCTTGGCTCTGCTGCCGAAATGCGATCAGCGCGCGCTGCGCGCCAGCGCTCAAGGGTGAGAGCATAGGGTCACCTTGCACCGCACCATTTAAGTGCGGCAGAACGAAGAAGAGCGCAACAAAAGAGAAGAGTAGTCAGCGCCGCCCGAGTGAATCTCGGCGGCGAGCCGGTCAATAAGATGAGTCGTGAGCGCCGGCTCGGCCAAGAGTCGGACGCCGTTTGGAGTATAGGCCCCAGACAGAGCTCAGCGCGGCGCAGCGGCGACCTTGCTCGAAGAGATCGTTACAAACCGTGCAGACCGTTGCGGCTGCTCGGCGCGGGGGATAGACTCGCCTGCGATCGGGGCAAGCTTGCTCCGTCCCACCCTCCACCCCCTCCAGGGCCTACCATGCACACGTTCCGCATTGCACTTGCGGCCGGACTGTTGTCTGTGGCTGCAAATTCCTTGGCCGCGGATCCAGCGCCGGGCCAGCAAGCGGCCGGCAAGTTCTCGACGGAGATTCAGCAGAAGGTTGATATGAATTACTTGCTGTACTTGCCCAAGGACTACGACTCGAAAGATAAGTGGCCGCTGGTGGTCTTCCTGCATGGCGCCGGCGAGCGCGGCAGCGATGTGAACGTGGTCAAGAAGCATGGCCCGCCGAAGCTGATCGAGGCAGGTCAGGCCATTCCGGCCGTGGTGCTTTCGCCCCAGTGCCCCGACCGCAGCTTCTGGCAGCCCGAGGCGCTGGCCAAGCTGATCGAGGAAATCAGCGGCAAACACAAGGTCGATCCCGACCGCGTGTATCTCACCGGCCTCAGCATGGGGGGCTACGGCACTTTCGCGCTCTCGGCCGCGCACCCCGAGAAGTTCGCCGCGATCGCCCCCATCTGCGGCGGCGGCGATCCGAAGGCGGCCGAGCGGATCAAAGGTCTGCCGGCCTGGGTCTTTCACGGCGCGAAGGACAACGTGGTGACGCTCGACAACTCGCAGAAGATGGTCGACGCGCTCAAGGCCTTGAACGCCGACGTGCAGTTCACGGTTTATCCCGACGCCGAGCACGACTCGTGGACCGAAACCTATGCCAATCCCAAGGTTTGGGAGTGGCTGTTTGCCCAGCGCCGCAAGCAGGCCAACTAGGGTAACGACCCCAATCGATCGGGCCGCGCCGGCTGTTGCCATCGGCAGCGTCGGCGCGGCCCGTCTTCATAATCGCTGGAACAGCTAGCACTTAAAGCAAAACGGCCTCCCCCCTTGTGGTCTAGGACAAAATCCCTAGTCGGGCGGGAACCGCTAGGGTATATTCCCCCGAGTCTGCAAAGTGCCGGAAAATGCCCGGCAGTGTCACGGCAAGGCAGCCGTTTCCTTCCTGTTCGGGCCGCGCCGCTCTACCCTCTCGGCCGCCCCAGCAGCGCAGACCTCGTATAGCGGGCACGCTCGGCTGCAGGAAACGTTCCTGCGGGCCGTTAGCAGGCCGACGAGTATCCTTGCGCAAACCCACGGCCCATGACGTGCCCTGTTGAAGATGACGGATGGGAGTCCGCCCCTGCGGTAAGTCCCGCGTTGGCCGCGGTTCCGCTGGAACCCGGCAGCAGCGACGACCCGCTGGCGGTCTTTTTGGCCGGCGCTCTGCCCACCGTTTATCACGAATTTCTCCGCTGCGCCGCGGCGGTGCCTCGGCGTTCGGCCCTGCGAGACGGCCGCTGGCGCTGCCGGTACGCGCGGCTTGCCGCCTGGAGCCAATCGCTGGGGGCCGAATTGCAGCGCCAAGGGGCCGCCACGGATCGGCCCGTGGCCGTCTGGTGCGATAGCCCGCGCAACGCGATTCCCGGAATTCTGGGCGCCATGGCGGCGGGAGCTGCCTATCTGCCGCTTGATCCGAGCCTGCCCGAGCGGCGCATGGCCCGCATCGTGGCCGACGCCGGCTGCACGCACGTGCTCGTTTCCGCCGCTTCGGCCGATCGCGCGGCCGCCGCAGGTCTCATTCCGGTCCTCATCGATCAAAAGTCTGCCCGCCGCGGAAGAAAGCGCGCCGGCAGCGGGCCCTCGCCAGGCGACTTGGCATATCTCCTCTACACCTCGGGCTCGACGGGCGAGCCGAAGGGGGTCGAGGTTACGCACGCTAATCTCAGCTACTCGAACGCCGCGCGAATTCAATACTACGGTCCTGCGCGCCGCTTCTTGCTGCTCTCGCCGCTGTGGTTCGACAGCTCAGTGGCGGGACTGTTCTGGACCTTGGCCAGCGGGGGCACGCTCGTGCTGACCGCTGGCGATCGCCCCTCCGGCTGGGCCGACCTGCCAGGGCTAATCGCCCGCGAGCGGATTTCCACGCTGCTGTGCATTCCGGCCGTCTGGAACTCTGTGCTCGAGCAGTGGCAAGGCGCGAGGTACGCCGAGCCATGGGCCTTGCACCAAGTGATCGTGGCGGGTGAGACTTGCCCCGAACTGCTGGTGTCGAAGCATTTTCGCCAACTGCCTGACGTGCGGCTGTTCAACGAATATGGCCCGACCGAGGCCACGGTCTGGTGTACGGTCCACGAGTGCTCCCCAGGGGAGCGTGGTCCCATTCCCATCGGCCAACCACTCCGCGGCGCTCGCGCCTACGTGCTCGATGAGACAGGCACGGCGGTGCAAGGACCCGGGCAAGGCGAGTTGTGCATCGCGGGGCCCGGCGTGGCCCGCGGCTATCGCAACTCGCCAGAACTGACCTCCGCGCGCTTCGTCGCGGAGCCAGACAACGCTCGCTCGGCGATGTATCGCACCGGCGACCTGGTGCGTCGCCGCGCAGACGGCGCGCTCGAATACGTCGGCCGCGTCGATCATCAAGTAAAAGTCAACGGTCGCCGTATCGAACTGGGCGACATCGAAGCCGCGCTGTCGAGTCATTCGTTGGTTTCCGATGTAGCCGTGGTCTACGTGCCGAGCAACGGCGCTCCGGGCCGGCTATCGGCTTGGGTCGCGCCGCGTGCGGGCGCGGACCTCGATCTGGGCGAGTTGCGGCAGTATCTGGCCGATCGCTTGCCGGCCTACATGGCGCCGGGCGAATGGCGCGTGTGCGCGGAGTTGCCGCGCAACGCAAATGGCAAGCTCGATCGGCGGGCGCTGGTCGAGCAAAGCCATCCGACGGAGGCCAGCTCCCCAGACACCGTCCCAATGACCGCCGCGGAAGCGACGCCCGTCCGCGATGGTCTGCAAAGCCAGCTCTTGTGCTTGGCGAAGGCGGTGCTCGGGCGCGACGTGGGCGTCGACGAGGATCTGTTTCTGGCCGGTGCGGATTCCTTAGGCGCGCTCGATCTGGCCATGGGCGTGGAGCGACGCTGGGGCACCGTCGTTTCGCCTGACCGCTTGCTCGAGTTGGGCAGCGTGGCGAAGCTCGCGGCCTATTTGCGGGCGTCGCAGACCGAACAGAGCTGGTCACCACTCGTTTCGCTGACCAGTGGCTCGAAGCCGCCTTTGTTTCTCGCCCATCCCGGGGGCGGCAACGTTTCGTGCTATCGAGAGCTGTCGCGGCTGCTCGACGATCGCCCCGTGTTCGGCTTGCAGCACCGCGGCGCTTGCGCGGAGCGATTGGAAGGGAATCGCGAAACGGTTGAGAGCCTCGCCGCCGAGTATTTGGCGGCGGTGATGAAGGAGCAGCCCACAGGCGTACTGCATTTCGGCGGCTGGTCGTTTGGCGGACTCGTGGCCTACGAAATGGCCTGCCAGGCGGTGCGGCAAGGTCGGGAAGTTGGCTTGGTCGCAGTCATCGACTCGGGCATTCTGCACGCCGTGGCGGTGCTGCGAACCGTGTTTTCCGACATGGCGCTGCCGCTCTATCAGTTGGAATGGCTCGACCGCGAGACCATCTTCAAGGACTTCTTGCCCGGCGCGATCCGCGCCGGCATTTTGCCGCAGGGCGTCGAGCCGGCTCAGGCGCGGCGCATTCTCGACGTGTTCCTCGACAATCTGCACGCCACGCTCGAATACCGGCCCACGACCTATCCCGGCGCGGTCGACTTGCTGCTCGGCAGCGAGCCGCTGGTGAAAGTGAAGAGTCGGCCCGAGCGCGAGTGGCGGCAATGGACCGAGGCGCTCCGTGTGCATGCGGTCGAGGGCCATCACCTGAACCTGCTGCAATCGCCGCAAGCGGCGAGCCTGGCGGCCGTGCTAGAGCAACGTCTTGCCGAGATCGAACGGGGCGACGGGCCACACACGCAGGCGTAGCCGAAGCGAAACACCACGGGTGGTTGGGGGACGTATCCGGCGAGCGGCCGGCGTCAGCCGGCTGACATTGCGGTGACTAACACGGGGATTTGCCGGCCAGCTCACGCTGGGCCGCTCGCCGGAACCGTCGCTAGGAGTTTGAAGCACGTGGCCCCGAGGCTCACTTCTGGCCTGCTGACGCGCGGTTGCCGGGTCGAGTAAAATGCAGGCAGCGATTTGGCTCCATGCATTCATTCAGGGCAAGCATGCTCAATCCGCTGGTTTGGTCGATTCTGCTGCTCATGCTCGGCCTCGGCCTGGTGATGCTCGAGATCTTCGTGCCCTCAGGCGGGCTACTGGGCGTGCTGGCTACGATTTCGGTCCTGGTCTCGATCGCCATGGCATTTTACCACCAGGGTCCGCGGGTCGGGCTGGGATTCGCCCTCGTCGCGGTGATCGCCGTTCCGGCCACGTTGGGGCTGGCCTTCAAACTGCTGCCGCAAACGCCGGTGGGTAAGCAACTGCTGCTGCAAACGCCGACGGAAGCGGAAGTCTTGCCCGACGATGAATGGCGGCGGCAACTGCGGTCGCTCGTCGGCCAGGTGGGAAAGGCAAAATCACTGATGTTGCCCAGCGGCGCCGTGGAAGTGGCCGGCATGACCGTCGATGCGCTCAGCGAGGGCCTCGCGATCGATCCGGGAACGCCCGTTCGCGTCGTTTCGGTGCATGGGCCGCGGGTCGTAGTGCGGCCGGTCGGCGCCGACGAGCCGACCGAACCGGCGGCGGCCCGCCCCGACGACATTCTCTCGCAATCGATCGACCAGTTGGGCCTCGACCCCTTGAGCGACCCGCTGGCGTAGGCCGGGCCGGCACGCTAGGGTAAGGTCGGTTGTAGCCCGAGTTTTCTCCGAGATTCCGTATGTTGCTGCTGGCTCAAGTCGAAGATTTCTACCGCGTCGCGTTCATCGTGATCATCCTCTTCGGCCTGTTTGCCGGCTTGGTGATCATTGCCGTGATGGCGAGCTACTTTCGCCTCTGGATTCAGTCGGTGTCGAGCAACGCCGGCATCGGCATCTTCGACCTGATCGGCATGTCGTTCCGCAAAGTGAACGCGCGCGTGATCGTGCGCAGCAAGATCATGGCGGTGCAAGCCGGCCTGGGGGACGAAACCGGCATCACCAGCAAGGCCCTGCAAGCGCATCACCTTTCCGGCGGCAAGGTGCCGCTCGTGATTCGGGCGATCATTGCCGCGAAAAAGGCCAAGACCATCGACTTGGACTTCAAAAAGGCCACGGCCATCGACCTGGCCGGCCGCGACGTGCTCGAGGCCGTGCAAACGAGCGTGTACCCCAAGGTCATCGATTGCCCGGCGCGCGGCGCCGCTCGCGACTCGCTCGACGCCGTGGCCAAGAACGGCATTCAGCTCAAGGTCAAAGCCCGCGTAACCGTGCGGGCGAACCTCGACCGGCTCATCGGCGGAGCGACTGAGGAAACGATCATTGCCCGCGTTGGCGAAGGCATCGTGAGCGCGATCGGCTCGGCGGAGAGCCACCTCGAGGTGCTGGCCAACCCCGATCGCATCTCGAAGGCCGTGCTCGCCCGCCGGCTCGATTCGCAAACCGCGTTCGAGATCGTCTCCATCGACATCGCAGACATCGACGTGGGCGACAACATTGGCGCTCGACTGCAGGCCGACCAGGCCGAGGCCGATATGCGCGTGGCTCGGGCCAATGCCGAAGGACGCCGCGCTGCGGCCGTGGCCGCCGAGCAGGAGATGATCGCCCAGATCGAAGAAAGCCGCTCCAAAGTCGTTGAGGCCGAGGCCGAGGTACCGATGGCGATTTCCGAGTCGTTTCGCACCGGAAAGCTCACGATTTCCGACTACTACCGCCTCCGCAACATGCAGGCCGACACCGACATGCGCCGCTCCATCGCGGGCGCCAGCGGCCAAGCCGGTGCGACCATGGGGTAGAATTCCAATACACCTGTGATTTCAGGCCCCCTGCAGAAAGTCCACCGCAATGAATGCTGAACAGATTCGCCAGTTTTCGCGGGCGACGCCGTTCGTTCCCTTTGTGCTGATCTTGTCGGACGGCCGCAAAGTGCTCGTGCGGCACCCGGAGTTTCTCGATTTTTCGCCGGGGGACCGCACCGTCGTGGTCCATCAACTCGACGACTCCTTCGAACTGGTCGACCTGCTTTCGGTGGCCAAGCTGGAGCGGGTCGTGGGTCCCGCTGCCAGCCCGCCGCGCCGCCGCTAACCAACGCGATCCGTGATGCTGCTCTCCTCGTTCCCCTTATTGCTCGCCGCCGTCGACTGGGTCGACGTCATCAAGGGCCTTGCGCCGCTGTTCTTCATCCTCTATTGGGTGCTGTCGAACTTCGTTGGCGCCAAGAAGGGGCAGCAGGCGCCCGGGCAACGCCGGCCAGTGCGACCACCGCCGGCAAAGCCGGTCAATGCGCCCGTCGTAGGCGGATCGCTCCAAGACGAGTTCCAAGAGATCCGCCGCCGGGCAGAGGCGCTGGCGAATCAGCGTCCGGGCCAGCCGCCGCCGGCAGCGCGGCCCGTGAAGGACGAAACACCTCGGCGTCGCCGCCGTCCGCTCTCGGAGCGGCCTTCGACGGCGGCGAATGTGGCTCAAGCGGCGCCCGAGCCACGCAAGGTGGGGCATTTAGCCGAAGCCTTGGCCCAGCGAGCGGAAGAACGCCTGGCGACCGCCGAAACCCGGCTAACATCGATCGAACGCGGCGACGCGGAACGCGAGCGGCACCGCCACCAGACGTTCGACCATCGACTGGGGCAACTGAGCGACGCCCAGGCGCAGGAGGGGGGCGCGCCTGAAGCGCCGCAGCCAACCTCGCCTGCCGGCGCCATCGCGGCGCTCATGCGCAGCGCCGGCGGCGTGCAACAGGCGGTCATCCTCGGCGAGATTCTCAATCGTCCGGAAGTACGCTGGGAACGCCCGTAGGCCCTGGCGCTTCATGGTCCGCACAGCGGACCCTACAGCCCATCGAGAAAGGCCTCTCGCGCGGACCAAACACTTCACGCGGTCGGCGCTCCGAGCAGCCGCTCGAGGATCTCGCGCGTGGCCGGCTCACTGAGTTGCGCTTTGCCGAAACCTGGCTCGGCCCCGGCGGCGATCGCTTCGGACTGCGCGTCGGCGTAGTTGCTGATCAGGATGACCGGCGTATCTTTGGTCGCCGGGTCCTGCTTCAAGTGCTTGAGGATCACCATGCCGTCGGAATAGTCGGCGTCGAGCTTGCGGTTGATCAGCACCAGGTCGAACGGCCCGGCCCGCAGTTGCGCGACCGTGTCGCCTAGCCCGTGAGTCTGCACGACCTCAGCGCCGAAACCTTCGAGCAGCCGGCGCAGCGAGCCGTGATCGGGCTGGCACTGACCAACATCGAGCACGCGCTTGCGCCCCGCCCCATTGCCGGAGGCGGAACGCTCAACAGATCGAGAACTCACGCTTATTCTTCCGTCCCGATCGCAAAGATGTGGGTCTTGTTGGCGATGAACAGCTTGCCGTTGGCGACCACCGGCGTGGTGTACACCGAGTTGCCCATGTTGATCTCGCCTAGCACCTCGAGTTCGGGGCTGAGCTTGAGAATCGTCACGTCGCCGTCCTCGTCGCCGATGTAAACCTTGCCGTCGACGATGAGGCCTGAGCCCCACGAGGCGGCCAGCATGTCGTGGGTCCAGTGCGGCTTGCCCGTCTTCGCGTCGAGGCAGTGAATCAGGCCGCTGAAGTCGGCGATGAACAGCAGATCGTCTTTGATGACAACCGTGCCGCAGGTGCGGTGCATGGTCTCTTCGAAGGCCAGCTTGCCGTCGCCGTCGGCGTCGAAGCCGGGATAGTGCCACAGGGCCGCCGAATCGGGGTTCGGCCGCGCGACTTCGCCGTTTTCCTTGACCACGTTCTGCATCCGGCGGGGCGGAATTGGCTTGCTCAGGTCGCTGACGTTGAAGGCCAACTCGGGGCTCACGTCGCTGCCGTCGAGCTTCTTGAGCGGATCGATGCACCACAGGTGGCCCACGCCTTCGCCGTGCTCGGGGTCTTCGCCCACGGCGATGTACACCAGATCGTTGTAGATCACCGGCGTGCCGATCAGGTGGTTGCGGTCGGCGCGGCCGCCGAGGGCGTACTTCGACTCCTTGGGATTGCAGTCGAACTTCCACAGCAGCTTGGCGGTGCCGTCGGCATTGCCTGCGGGATCGAAGCTATAGAGCCAGCCATCGCCGCCGCCGAAGAGCACCTGCGCTTGCCCCTTGATGACCGCATAGGCCGGGCTCGACCACTGGCCATGCAATACGTTCGTACCGGGGGAGCCGTCTTTCCAGAGCAGCTTGCCGGTGTTCTTGTCCAAGCAGATGAACGAGGGAGCGCCGGGGGCCGGAATGTTGATGTGCGACTCGTCGACGCCGTTCGAAGTGTTCACAAACAGCTTGTCGCCGACGGCCGTGACCGAGCAACTGCACATGTTGTGCTGTGAAACGCCCAAGTCCTTCATCATGTCGACCGACCAGATCACGTCGGCCTCATGCTCCTCGGTCGACACTTCGTCTTTGAACGGGCCGTTGTTCTCGCCGTCGTGAAAGCCTTCGGTGTCGAGGCAGCGGACTTCGCCCCGGCTGGTCACGAACCACAGCCGTTTGCCTTCGACCAGCGGCGCACAGCAAATGCCCTGCAGCGGCCAATCGTGAACCCGGCCGGTAGGCAGCTTCTCGCTCGAGTGCTGCCAGAGGAATCTGCCGTCCTTTTCGTCGAAGCAGAGCAGCACGCCCAAATCGACGTTCGAAGGGTAACGCTTGATGTAGCCATGGCCGTTGTTCGAGCCGACGTACACCTTGCCATTGGCGACAACCGGGTTGCCGTAGCTCTGGGAGCCGAGCGCGGCAACCCACAGAATGTTCTGCGAGGCGTCTTTCTTCCACTCGCCGGTCTTGCGGTCGAATCCGCCGACTTCCCACTCGCCGGGCAGGTCTTTGGCTTCCGCCACGTTGTTTCGCGAGGGGGAGCCAGCCCACTGGTTCCAGTCGCCCGGGCCAACGAGCTGGGCGTCGGTCTTGGCTGCGGGGGTCGCAGCATCGTCTGCCCGCACCGCCAGCAGCGTAAGCGGAGAAAGAGTAGCGGCGCCGGCCACCGCGGCAAACGACCAAGAGCGAAGCGAACGGTTCATGAGCACGAATCCGAAATGTTGAGAGGGTTCTCGCCGCCTTGGCCCCCAGCGTCCCGGCGGCGGTCGTCGCGTTGCGGTCCCGGAACTAATCGTTGGGCGTCACGCGCACATTGTCGTAGTAGATCTCGGCGACCTGGGCATTGCCGAACAAGCCCGGGCTGCCGGTGAGGTTCGGCGAATCGTCGATCGCTTCGACCATCCATTGTTTTGGCTCAGGCTCGCCGCGTTTCCATACCTTGCCCTTGAGCACGGCCTTGTCGCCCTGGGCTTCAGCCCGCAGCTTCGAGGTGTACCACACGCCCGGCTCCCACTGGAACGGAATTGTCTTGGCGTTCCGCAGCGTGGCGCTCCAGGTGCGAATCTGCAACTGCTGAGCCTCGCCCATCATATCGAGCACGTAACCCTGGGCGATCAGCCCAATGTCGGGCAACTTGTTGTTGGTCCGGGCGCCGCGCACATCGGCCTGGATCGTGTAGTCGTGCATCGTGTGCGGGCCCATCCAGCTCTGGCTGCGCGTTCCCTTGGGAATCGTGGTTACCTTGACGAGCACGCGCTGTCCATCGACATCGCGCACAACATGTCGGTGGCGGGCGCCGATCCAGGTGAGCGGGGCCTCGCCGAGCGACTTGGGCCCGGAGAGCGGAGTGGCGTCGAAGTCGAACTGCCACGGCAGCGGCGGAACCACACGCACCCGCGCCTGGCTACTGAGCTCGCCCGACCGCGCGGTGATGATCACACCGGCGTGCCCAGCCTGCGGGTCAGGCGTGTAGACGCCTTGGTCGTCGATCGAGCCAGAGCCTTGCAGGGCGAACTTCACCGGGCCGGCGGGCTGCACCGCTTGGCCATGAGCGTTGAAGAACTTCGGCACGATCTTCAGCTTCTCGCCACCGGTGATCAGCGAATCGACGGGCGAAAGTTCGAGCACCGCTGCCTTGGGATCGGCTGAAACGGGCGCTTCGGCGGTCGGAGTGGGCAGCGGATCGGCAGACGGCTTCTGGTCCGGCGTGCCGATGCAGTACAGGTTCGACAGCGTGTTCAGGTAGATGCGGCCGTGCGACACGATCGGCGAGGCCGAAACCTCGTCCTGCTCGTTCAGCCGCATTTTTTGCACAACCTTGACACCGGTCGCAGTGGGCTCGAGCACGTGCCAACCGCTAGTGGTCGTGAGATAGAGCTTGCCATCGGCATAGAGAGGGCTCGACCGCATGATCGTGCCGATCAATTTCACCGGCTTGCAGATGTCTTCGCCGGTCTTGGCGTCGAGTACGTAGAGCTTGCCTCCCATGTCGGCCGCGTACACGCGCTTGCCGAATTTCGGATCATCCACCACGCAGAGCGAAGACTTGCCCACCATGCGCTCGCGGATGCGCCAGATCTCGCCCGTGCCGGTGATGTTGGGCACGGTCTGACCCCCAGTCGTGACAATCTTCTTGCCGTTGGGATCGGCGGTCGCGAGCGGGTTGATCGCCAGCACCGAGCCCATGGTGCTGTCGCCGAAGTTCTCTTCGCTTGTGCCCATGTAGACGACGCCGTCGTCGATCACGGGCGAGGCGTCGTTGCCGCGGATGGAGAGTTGAAAAGCCCAGAGGGGCTTGCCGGTGCGGGGCTGAAAGCCCCACACGCCGCCGTCGCCCGAGCCAAAAACCATCATCGGTTGCCCGCCGACGATGCCGATGGCCGGGGTGCTATAGGTCGTGTCTTCGGGGCGAAGCTGCGTGCCGTTGAACCACACGACTTCGCCGGTGTTCTTGTTGAGGCCGAGCAGGCGATGGGCCGGCACGGCCTGTTCGCCCCAGTTCGTCATCACGCCGGACAGGATGACCAGGTCTTCGAACACCAAGGGGAAGTTGGTGCGGCCGCCGTACGTGCTCAGCAGCCCAAATTCCTCATGGAGCGACTTCGACCAGACCGGCTTGCCCGTGTCTCCTTCGAGGCACACGAAGTAGCCGCAAACGCCCTGGGCATAAACGCGGCCGGTCGTCGGATCGCCGACGACGCTCGACCAGCCGACGCGCTCGGCGGGAACGTCCGACAGGTAAACGTTGAAAATGTGCTCCCAGAGCTTCTTGCCGGTCGCGGCGTCAAGGCAGACCACCTTTTCCGCTTCGAGCGGCGAATCGGGGGCATGGCGGACCAGCGTGTAGAGTCGGCCGTTCATGACGATCGGCGTAGAGATGCCGGCCGCCTCGGTGCTCTTCCACAGCAGGTTGCCTTCGGCGCCCTTTTCGGGATCGAACTTGGCCGGCAGGTCCTTTTCGCGCGAGACCCGATTCTGCTCAGGGCCGCGCCAATTGGGCCAATCGAGCGGGTCGGCCGCCTTCACGGCCGGCGCTGCGGGCGCGGCTTCGTCGGCCGCCAAGGGGTTTGAAACCACGGTCAACGCCCAAGCAGAAACCAAGGCGATCGAAAGAGAAACAGCGCTACGCAAGCGAAGCGGCATCTTGGGGTTCCTGCGCGGGAAGGTGAGGACCGGTTGTCCGGCTTGGGCAGGCGGAACGTTCAACATAGCTTACGGTGCAGACTAACCACGGGCAAGCGCGGCGGCGGTCGGGCAGCCATCGTGACGGTTTGTTAACAACCCCGCAAAAACGGCTTAGTTTTGCCGATTCGGCTCGCTCCGTCCTAGGGCACAAAGCTCAGCGCAAGCCCTGAGTTGCGCGGTCTGTCGTGCGCTGCAGGCGAACACGTAAGTCTGGCCAACAAATTTGCGATAAACCCTTGTTTTGCGCTGGCGGGGCCATTAGTGTAGAAGACGTGCCGCACGGATCCTGCCCCGCCGTGCGGACGCATACGCCGCGTGGATTCCTGCCCCATCCGCGCGGCTTTTTTATTGCGCTGACGTTACGCCGCTGCGCTGACGTTACGCCGCAACTCGATCAGCAGCGATAAGCGTCAGACGCTCTTGCTCAGCTTGGCCGCCAACCGCTCGAGGGCTTGGCTGCAGTCGGTTTCGGCCAGATGCACCTGGATGAGCCGCAACTGGCTCTTGTCGGCCAGCGCCTCGCGTAAGGCCTGGTCGAACTCCCCTTCGGTGCGGACTTCACAACCATGGCCGCCGCCCAAGATCTCAGGCAGCTTGTGATAGTTCCAAGGATGGATGTCGTTGAAGTTGCCGGGGTGCAAGAACCGCTCGGTGCCGTACCCCTTGTTGTCGAGAATGATGACGATCGGGCAGTACTTCCGCCGGACGATGGTTGAGAGCTCCATGCCGGTCATCTGAAACGCTCCGTCCCCCACGATCACGATCGTGCGAGAATCCGGCTTGGCGGCCTCGACTCCGAGTGTGGCCGGGATCGAAAAGCCCATCGACGTGTAATACGCCGGGCTCAAGAACTCGCTCCGCCCATGGGTGACGAGTTCCGTGGCCGCGAACAGCGAATCGCCGATGTCGGCAATGACCACCAGGTCGTCGTCGAGCGACTGATTGAGCCGGGCAATGACGCGGGAGATCGCGATCGGCTCATCGGGGTGCAACTCGAACGCGCCGGCGACCATGCTGGGGTTCGGCGGCACTTCGCGCCGGGGCGGGTGCGGTCGCGTGGCCGCGAGCTCGCGAATGAAGTCGCCGAGCTGCACATTGTGAAAGTGATGGTGCCGGATGCGCAACTGCTCGCTCGTGGCGTAAATGCACTTACCGGGATCGAGATTGGCCGTGAAGATCCCCAGGTTGATGTCGGTCATGAACGTGCCGAGCAGGATCACGCAGTCGCTGTCTTCGACGAACTGCGTAACCTCTTCGCGCCCCATCGCGCCTTCATACAGGCCGACATAGAGCGGATGAACTTCCGGCACCACGCTCTTGCCCAGGATCGTGGCGGAGAGCGGGATCTGCGCGGCTTCGGCCAGCTCGAGTACGGCGTCCTGCAGGCCAAAGCGGTGAATTTCGACGCCGGCCACGATCACCGGCCGCTCGCAACTGTTGATCCAGCGGCTCGCCTCGGCCACTGCCTCGCGCAGCGCATCGGGGTCGCTCTGAATGGTCGCTTCTTGGAAGCGATGTGGGTAAGCCGGCACCACGCCCACCATGTCGCGGGGAATCTCAATGTAGACCGGGCGCTTGAACCGCGCAGCCGCGTCGAGCACGCGGTCGATCTCGCGGAACGCGGTGTTCGGGTCGCTGAGCTCGCAGCACGCGCCGCAGATTTTTTCGAATACCTCGAACTGGGTGCGGAAATCACGCACGCGGTGGTGGAGCAGCGGGTTGTTCACCCGTTCGCGCAGGCCGGGCGAACCAGTGATGACCACCACCGGCGATTTTTCGGCGTAAGCGCCGGCGATCGAGTTGCATAGGCTCAGGCCGCCCACGCAGTAGGTGACGCACACGGCGCCCATGCCGTGGACGCGGGCATAGGCATCGGCGGCGAAGCCGGCGCAGTCCTCGCGCGTGCAGCCGACGACATCGATCGGGCTCTGCTCGAGCAGCGAATAGAAGGCGAGAATATAGTCGCCGGGAATACCGAAAACGTGGCCGATCCCGTAGTCCTGCAGCCGCCGAATGAGATATTGGCCGATCGACTGGTCGGACACCGCCGACGACCAGGGAGCCGCGCGCGAAGCGTCGCTCGGAGCGGGGGCGGCGGGACGTTGCATTTCTCAGTTCTCCATTCCTTGGGCGCCCGCCGACAGAAGCTCGGGAGCGAGAGTAGACCGCCAAGTCGGGATTATGCCGCTCTCTGTCCTACGGGGCAACCGGCGTTTTTGTTGCCAGCACCGGCGCAAGGGGCGATTCAGCCGTGCCTTACGGAGAATCCCTGGCCGGCGGGAGCGTCGCGTCAGCCGCGCGGTTGGCGGCCTCGGCCTTGAGGCGCGCGCGTCAGCAGGACCCACCAAAAGGCGAGGAACAGCCCCACGGCGCTCATGACCACCACGGCCCGCCAGGGATTGTGGTTGAGCAAGTACGCTCCGATGGCGTGGAACAGCCCCCAGGCGGCGACGGCCAGCGTGATCCACAGCATCCAGCGGCGCCCCATGCCGAAGTCAGACCGGCTGGTCGACGGCGCGGCCTCGGCCGGCGATGGATCGTGAGAGGAGGACGACGATTCCACGCTTCGGCCGCGCTCGTAGGGTCAGGAGTTGGTTAGTCAGACCGCTGGCTCCGTATTCTACACGGAACGACACGGCGACGGACGTGCGCTTTGGACTAAAGTAGCCTGCTCTCTCCGAGAGCAGAATGCTTGGACCACCACCTACGCTGAAGCTGCCGATATCGGTGTTTCAAGCAGGTCGGTACAAGCAGACCGAGCTTGATCGCTGAGCACGCACTATCGCGACTGCTTGCTCGGCTCCAGCACCCGCCCATCGACGACGACATACACTCGGTCGCCTGAGCGGGGCTTGATGACGTGCGTGCCGGTGAGCGAGCCGAAGGCGGGGAGCGTGGCCTCGTCGGGGGCGAAATGGAAGCAAGGCAGGCGAATTCGCTGGCCCCGCGGACCATGTAGTTCCACGGCCGGATGAATGTGGCCTGCGATCGTTGCCCGCGTACTAGATGTTTGATCGCTAGGCGAGTCGGGGTTTTTGTCTGCGCTCGTCGCTTCAGTCGCATGCAATAAGGTGAATGGCGGCTCGTCGAGCCTCGGCTGGCAGGTGATCGCCAACTCCTCGAGCGGATCGCCGGCATGCCGATCATGGTTGCCGCGCAAATTCAGCCAGGCTAGCGACGCATGGTCGCGGCGCCATGCCCGCAGTTCGTTCCAAGTCGCTTCGGTCCGCCCCCCGCGCGCATGCAGCAGATCACCGAGCACGATCAACCGCTCGGCGCCCGTGTCGGCCACGAGCTGCGTCAGCTTCACCAGATCGGCCGAGAGTGCCGCGACGGGCAGCGGAATGCCGGCGGCGCGAAACGTGGCGTCCTTGCCAAAATGCGTGTCGGCCACCAGCAGCGTTCTCCTGGCCGGCCACCACACCGCCCGCGCTGGCAAGAGATGCAAGGTCTCGTCGTGATAGGCGATGGAAAGCATTTCGGAGATTATTCACAACGGAGACGCAGTGGCCAAGAGAGGAGGATGCAGCGGTTATCGGCGACCGAATCAGCATTTCCGATCGGCCAATCGGCGTTGGACCTCGATGGTCAGCTTGCTACCATCTGGGCCTTTGGCCCAGCAACCGGTGGTCGTCCCGTCGATGGAAACTTCGCTGCATCGCGAGCTCAAGCAGATCTATGCTGGTCCTGCGGGCCAGCATGAGGTTCGGCTGGGCCCCTATCGCATCGATGCGGTGCGCGGCGAACTACTCGTCGAGATTCAGCACGGGCCGCTGACCGCCATTCGCGACAAGGTCCGCGCGTTGCTGGCGGACCACTCGGTGCTGGTCGTCAAGCCGATCGTCGCTCGCAAAAGGCTAGTGCGTTTGGCGTCGCTCGATGGTCCGGTGGTCTCGGAGCGTTCGAGCCCCAAGAAGCAGGGCCTAGTCGCGGCGTTCGACGAGCTCGTGCATTTTCTGCGGGTGTTTCCCCACCCGCGGCTTGAGCTCGAGCTGGTGCTCGTCGAAATCGAGGAACTCCGCTATCCGGGGCATGGCCGCCGGCGGTGGCGGCGGGCCAACGACTTTCAGGTGGCCGATCAGCGGCTGCTCGAGATCCACGAGTCGCGCACCGTGCGTTCGGCCGCCGACCTCTGGAAGCTGCTGCCGAAGGGGCTGCGCGGGGCGTTTGACACCTCGACCCTTGCCGCCCATGCCGGCACGCCGCGCTGGCTGGCTCAGCGGATCGCGTATTGCCTACGGCACAGCGGCGCAGCGGAGTTGGTCGGCAAGCAGGGCAACTCGCTGCTCTATAAACGCGTGTCCCGCAAACGTGCGGCCTAGCGAAGGGACCGCGCGAGGCGAAGTTGCGGGCAATGTCCCCCCCCCCGTCATTGACGAGGGGCTAATGAGATGGACGTTAGCCCCCGGCGAGTCGCCGGGGGGAGAGGGATCGTCGTGGCTGGTCTCCCCGCGGCGACTGAATTGTGTCCGATGTCGCTACTTCGCTTCCGCGGCCCCCGGCAGCGCCTCCGCTGGAACCTTATCGCTCGCCGGCAGCTCATCTCGCAGCATCCGCCCGCCCAGGCCGGTCAACCGAAGATAGAAATCGCTCGGCAGCCCTTCGTAGGTCAGAAACTTATTGGGCTCGCCGATCGGCGGGTCGTTCGTGCATTTGAAGATCGCCGTGCCTTCATCGACCTCGTCGAACATCGCCACGTACTGCATGGTGGCGCCCGCGCGCTTGGCGGCAGCGAACTGCGACCAAAGAAACTCGCCGCGCCGCCGCGGCATGGCGTCGAACTGCCGGCCGTACATATTGAACCAGCTAAAGCCGGGAAACGCGACCGGCAGGTAGTCGAGCTTCCGCTCCGCGCACCAGGCGAGGTCCGGCTGCCAATTGCGTTCGCCGTGCCGAGCGGCTTCGTCCGGCGTGCCATAGCGGCCCACGGTCCAAGGGCTGACGACATCGGCCAATGCGATCACCTCGTGCAAGGCCGGATCAGCCACGGCGTCTCGGTTCAACTCGCGGAAGCCGGTTGGCACGCCCAGCATCACGGAGCAGCCGTCGGCTTTGAGGAACTCCACGAGCTGCCGACACTCAGGCAGCGTGTAGCGACGGCGATCATTGAACCCTACGCCCCACACCGCCACCAGCGGCCGCCCCCGATGCCGCAGATAAGCCGGGTTCTCCGTCACCATCATGCGCGATTTAAGCGCAGTCCAGTCGTCGATCACCTCCTGCATGCGGTCAGGCCCCAGGCCGCTCAGGTCGTACATCACGGCGAACGCCCGCCCGGAGCGGTTCGCCCCCTCGCGGCAGTGCGCGAGCACCGTATTGTTGTGCCGTAGGCCACGCGGATCGCGCAGGTCGTTGGCGAACCGTTGCACGAAGGCGCCATCGATGCCGTACTCGCGCATCCACTCGAAATGCCGCAGCACCGTCGGCTGCTTGAACGAGCTAAACACCTCGGCCGTGCGACCGTCGGCGTGTTTGAAGCCGGTGGCGAACCGCTCTTCGGGGCCAAGCTCCGACACATCGGGCCAAAGGTCGATCTTGGCGTTGCCGGGGATGAGTGGCCCGCGACGACGCGTCCAATGCACCCACCCGCGGCCCGCTCCGTCGCCCTCGGCGTTGAACCAGCCCTGATAGCCGCACATGAGCTTGCGGTCGAGCGTGCTGGTGTCGACGCCTGCGTTCGTCGGCCCGTCGTAGGGAACCAGCGTCTCCGCTTCCACGGCTACGCGAGTCAACTCTGGTTGCTGCGCCCCGGCCGGCGCAGCAACCAGGAATACAACGGCAATCGCGTATAGAACACGAGCGATCAAGCGAGTCATTGCAGCCTGCTGGCGGTACGCAAGGTCGATCGCGCTCATCACGGGAGCGCGCACACGAGTTAAGCGTACGGAGAAGTCAGCACTGCTTCAAATACGCGCGGCCTGAAAGACCGCATAGAAAGGCAGGTCGCCCTGTAAACTAAGCTGCGAGCCTAAAAGCCCGCGGCGAAATGCCCGGAGGCTCGGCGCTGCCGGACTCCGCTTCTTCAAGGCCTTTGTGGGGCGAGGCCTTGGCCTCGGCGCCGCAGTGGCAACAACTGCAGGCCTCGGAAGATTCGCCCCCGCGATACCAGGCCGGGGCCGGGTTGCCGCAGCGGGCACAAAAACGAGCACAGTGCGGGTCCATCCCTTTGGTCTCCTGCACTTGGTTGGGCAGGCCGCAGCCTGCTGAAAGCGTACTGCAGGCAGGTATCGGCCCCGCTGCAGAGCGCCGGCCACTGCGAATCGAGGGCGTCGGCTCGTGCGGATATCGGAGAATAGGCGAAACGGCCCACGTTGCTTCCGCAGCGAATAAATGTGCAATTGAGACGAAAATGCTTGCCGCCCTGATTGCGGCCCCGCTATGGTGGGTGCTTTCCTCCGCCTGAGTTTATTATTCACAGGAGATCAAACGATGGACAACCGTGGACAGCAGCAGTCGCCGATCTGGATCGATCCGGACGCAGCGTACTACCACAACTTCTGCCTAGAACATCTGGACTTTCAATACGCCGGCCCCAGACCTGGGAAGTTCGAGGACCACAACTTCGTCTTCGCTGATCCCTACCAGGGCCTGTCGCTCAAAGTGTCGGGCAACGAATGGGTGCTGCGCAAGATACATCTCCATGTTCCGGCCGAGCACCAGATCAAGGACCAGGGGACGCATTTGGGCGAGGTTCACCTGCTCCATGCTCGCCCCGGAGACGACGCGCTGCGGGGTCCCAAGCACGTCGTGGCGGTCTTCATCGAAGTTGTGGCGAAGCACGAAGGTCCCGAAAAACCAACGATCCATGCGCTCGATGCTTCGTTCGAGCAGCACGCTGGCCTGCACGCCCATCCGCAGTTCCTCGAACTCGATCCGCGCGAATTCCTGCCCGCATCGACGGATCGCTTTTTCCATTACGAGGGATCGCTCACGTCGCCGCCGTTCAATGAAGACGTGAGTTGGTACGTCCTAAGCGACGTTGATAGCGTTCCGGTGGAGATCTTCCGCAACCTCCTGGCGCAAGCACAGCATTCACCTCGGCGGGTGATGCCGCTCAACCGTCGATTCGTGCTGAAGAGCTTCCGGCCCGAAAATCTCTGATGGCGCCCGGCGTTTTTTCCTAACCGGAAGAGCTTGCCAATCCGGCAGCGGCGCAGGCGGAACTTCCGCCTGCGCCGTCTGTCCGCAACGTGCTTGATTGCAAGGCGTTGCGATCGAATGTGGCTTTTCCGGCACGATCGCTAACTCGTGACTTTTCGTTTCAACCCCTACAGCCGGCACGGCCGAAAAAGCCTAGGGAGGCCGGAAGGCCCCTACAACCGCTCGCGGCATCCCGCGCCATAAAGCGAGCGTGATCGACCGACCTTTTCTGGATTTGGGGGGAACACGATGTTGTTGCGTCGATTTGCCGCGGCGTTCGCGCTGCTGACTGCCTCGGTGGCCGACCTGTCGGCTCAAACACCGATCGCGATGGACCAAGACTCCGGCTTCGCCGTGGCCAGCGACGCAGCGCCCGCCGGAATGCCGTACTCAGAGGGCTGCGCCGATGGCTCCTGCGGAGACGCCGGCTGTGGCGGCGATTGCGGCGACTATGGCGACTGCAGCATGAGCAATTGCGGCGGCTGTGGAGAGTGTGGCGGCTGCGGCTCCCGCATCTGGGCACGCACCGAATACCTGTACTGGTGGGTCCAGGGGGGCAACATGCCCGCGATGGTCTCGACCAGCCCTGACGGCACCCCGCAAAGCCAGGCCGGCGTGCTCGGCCCGAACTTCACGAACACCGAAACCGCCCGCATCCTCTACGGCGGCGAGCGTGTCGGCACCAACCCCCGCTCCGGCGGCCGCGTGCAAGCCGGCTACTGGCTCGACGACTGCCAGACGATCATGTTCGGCGGCGACTTCTTCGCCCTCGGTGACGGCACCACCAGCTACACCGCCACCGGCGAACGCTACCCGATCTTGGCCCGGCCGTTCTTCAACGTGCAGCCCGATCAAGGGCCGCAGCGCCAAGACGCCGCGTTGATCGCCTTCCCCGGCATTCTCGAGGGCGGCGTCAACGTTCGCACCGAGAGCGAGATCTTGGGCGCTGGCGCCTACCTCCGGCATGCCATGCACCGCAACGGTTGCAGCCGCCTCGACTTTCTCTACGGCTACCGGTTCTTCCGCGTGGACGACTATCTCCGCGTGATCGACGCCTTCGAGTCGATCGATCAGGGCGGTCAGGTGCCGGTGGGTACCACCTTCGAGTCGATGGACATCTTTGATACACAGAACGAGTTCCACGGCGGCGAACTTGGCTTCATGTGGGAAACGGAACGCGGCCCGTGGGGCTTCTCCTTCTTGGGACGCGTGGCGCTTGGCAACGTGCATCAGAACGCCCGCATCCGCGGCAACACGGTCGTGGAAGTGCCGAACGTCGCTCCGGTGGAAACCGCCGGCGGCTTGCTCGCCCAGCCGACCAACATCGGCAGCTACTCGCAGAACCAGTTCGGCGTGCTGCCTGAAGGCCAAGCCTCGGTGAGCTACAAGATCAACTGCCGGCTGCGTGCCACGGTGGGCTACACGTTCATGTACCTGAGCAACGTGGCCCGGGCGCCGAGCCAGATCGACACCTCGCTCAACCCTACGCAGTTCAACGGCGGCGTGCTGACGGGCGAGCCTGCTCCGACCTTCGCCTTCCACAGCAGCGACATCTGGCTGCAAGGCTTCAACCTCGGTTTCGAGTACAAGTACTAAACCGCAGTCGAAGGCTCACCGCCAAACGCAGGTGAGCGGAGAGAAACGGTCGCTGGCTGACGGACCTGACCAAGAGGAGGTTGGCTCAACCGGGGCTGAGAGAAAGCCCCTAAAGGCAAGTGCCAAGAGCCAACGCCGAGTAGGTCAGGTCGTCGAAAGCGACGCAGGACCCAACGTGGATACGCAGCGTTGAACTAAAGGCTGAGGTCTAACGTCGAGTCGGCCGTTTGGCCGCCGACCACGGTTACCGTGCCGGAAGCCTTGCGTTCGCTGGCGGGTTTGCTTGTGGAGAGTTTGTATTCGCCGGGCTTGAGCTTGTCGAAAGTGAAGACGCCCTGCGGATTGGTTTGAGCGGTTTGCGGGTTCTTGCCCTCGGCGTCGGTAAGCTGCACTTGCAGGCCGGCCTGGGGCAGCGGCCCTTCGTTCACGACGCCGGCAATGCGGCCGACCGACGTGTCGATGGGCTCCTGAACCTGAAGCGTCGTGGTGGCCAGGCTCGAGAGTCCGATCTGATTGGTGAACTGTACGGTGATCGGCTGCGGGCCGGTCAGCTTTTCGGGAAGGGTAAGCGTCGCCGACCATTGCGTGCTCCCTACCCCGACCGGCTTGCCTTCGACGGGCACAGCGCCCGCGGGAAGTTTTCCGTCGACCGGGGCGGTGAGGAAGAACTTGGCTTCGGTAACCGTTGTGAGTCCTGGCCAGCAAGCGGCCGACACGTTGATCTTGCTGCCGGAGATTGCGGTGGGACCCACCTGAACTAACTGCAGGCCTTGCGGCGGCTGGTCGTCGAACGTGATCGGTTGCACGGCGCTGGCCAACTCGCGGCCCTCGCTGCTGAGCATGCGAACGCGGAGGTAGCGGTGGCCCACCAGGCCGCTCGAGTCGAGCGTGGGACGCCAATCGTGCATGGTCGCGCGAACCAAGATGCCGCCGTTGGGGCCGCTCGGAGAAACCAAGGTCTGGCGGTTGCGAGCGCTGGGCAGCGCGAGCTGGCGTTCTACCGTGAGCGTGCCGGCCTGGCCTTGGCAGATTGCCACGTCGAGCGTGGCGCCGCCTGGGGCGTTGTCGGCTTCGACACCGAATTCGAAGTTCGAAGCCGCCAGCGCGACGCTGGGCGCATCAAGACGAACCGCCGGCCGCAACTCTTCGGTGGGCGTGGTCGGCTGGCCGCTGCGGGCGAAGGTCGTCGCATAAATGAACGCCCGCGGGCACTCATCGACATCGAGGTAGAAGTACCCGTTGTCATTTGCCACCGGCGACAGCCGCAGGCCAGTCGCCGTGAGCGTCACGGGAGCCGTGCCGGCAACGAGTGCGCGCAATGCGCCGCCGGATACGCCGGCAAACCCGGGGATCCGTTCGACCGGCAGAGCAAGCGCCACCTTGGCAGGGGGTGTGAGCGGCGCCGGAGCCGACACCGACACGCTCAACTGATTGGCGTCGATCGACCCGGGCACGTACAGCGCCCCATTGACCGAGAGATACTCCCGCGGCGCTTGCACTTCGATCGCCAAACGGCGACTGCCGAGCAATCGGTTGGTCGCCGGATCGCGCACCGTCAGGCACAGCTCATCTCCTGGCAGCAGGCTCTGCTCGAGCTTCGGTAAGCCGGGGAGCATGACGAGCGCCGTGGCGCGTGGCCCAATCAATTGCTTGCTCGAATACGACGCTCCCGCCTCGAGTTCGACCAGCACCTCGCGCGCTTCATGCCGCGGATTGGTCACGTAAAAGTAGAACGCCTGGTCTTGGCCGGTGGGGCGCACGCGCAAGCTCTGGAGCGCAGGCGTGGGCGTCTTCGGATTCGTGCTGAGCACGACCGAAAAGTGCTCGAGCTGTTCGAGTCCGGCGATCGTGAGCGGTTGATGGTAGGTCTGGTCGCCCGCCCGCAAACGCACGAGCACGCCACGAACGTTCGACAGATCGGCCAGGCGGTCGAGGGCGAGCTGCACGTCAAAAGTGAACGGGTGGCCCTGAGCTCCCCCAGCGGGAGCGCTGGCCTCGACGGCGTCGCAGGGAGACAGCACCTGACACAGCGGCTGGGCGCCCGCGTCGACTCCTGTCTGGTGCCAAGGAACCGACACGGCGACCGAGGGAGCTTCGAGTGTCAGGCCAGTGATCTGCGCGTTGCCGAGGAACTCGACGCCTTGCGGCTCGAGCCGGATCTGCGCCGCGCGAGCGTATTGCCGCGCAGCATCGCCCGAGAAAGCCGGGTTCTGCCGATCCGCCTCGGCATACCAAAAGCGCTTCGCGCGCCAGGCCCATTGTTCGCGCAGGGCCATTCTCCAAGCGAGATATCCGGCGGCCTGGGTAGGCTCGGCGGCCTGCGCCGCTACGAGCCCTGACAGGACCGCCGCGGTGCGAGCCTGCGCCAAATCGCCACGGGCCCCGTCCGCAAGCGCGGCGTTCAGGGCAGGCGCCAACGGAGGGACCGATTCCGTTTCGGCCGACGGTTCCGAGCGCTGCGCTGGCGAAGCAGACAAGCCGGCCAGCCGCATCAGCGCCGCACAAATCCGCCTGCGATGGCGCTCGGCCTCTTGCTCGGCATGGAGCCCGGCGCCGAAGTCGTTGGCCGGCACATCGCTTGGGTAGATGAGTTGCTTCGCGACATCGACCTCGAGCGTGTGGGCAGCCATGCGCTGTGCCGCCGACCGTTGCAAGGTCCAGAGCTGGCATCGAGTGGCCGAGTCGAGCAGCGGCGTTTCGAGCAGCTCCTGGGCAAGCGACACATCGTCGAGCACCACGTCGGGCGAGGTCAGCCGCTCGCCGAGCTGTGTCAGATTATCTGCGCTAATGGGCTCGTGCAGAATCTGCCGTTGCAAGGCCAGCGCCATCGAAACTCGCGCGACGCGTTGGCCCGCCACGCTGCGTGCCGCGCTATCGGCCATACCTGCGTGGGGCTCGAGCGCAGCGAGCACTTGACTAGCCGACTCGGCATTCGCTAGCCAGGTCGAGAGCCATTCGGGGCGATGCACGAGCAACCGAGGCCAGCTCGGCAATTCGAACAAGGCCCGATCGCTCGCTTGCAGCGCTTCGTCCAGAATACGTTGCAGCTCACGGATCTCGTCGAACCGATCCGTCGCCTGCTGCAGTTGTTGCGCGGCCAATTCGCGCGGCGCGTAGCCTTCGGCTAGGTAGAGATAGGCCCCCTCATACTGGCCTTGAGCGGCGGCATTCAATTCCGGCAAGCACCAGGGGAGCGTGCGCGGCCGAGTGCTGGCCGCTGCCAGTTGCTGGCTCGAGCGCATCAGCAGCCGCAACGTTGGATCGGGGGTCAGCGGACTATTCGCTGGAAGTTCGGCCAAGCTCCGGAGCAGCAACGTCTCGACGTATTGGGGCTGGGGAGCGGTGGCGCGGAGCAAGCCGTCGTAGAAGCGGCAGCCAGCAGGCGAGAATTGCGGATCATTCGCGGCGGCGACAAACACGGCCAAGGCGAGCGAAGCCGCCGGCGTGTTGGCATGCTGCGTTGCAAATGTCTTGAGCAACTCTGCCTCGGCGGCGGCCTGCTTCTCTACCGGCTGACTGGGGATGAGCTGCTCCCACTGGGTCACCGCTTGCCGAACTTGCGACAGCAACGCGGCGTCGAGCGGGGCGCCCATTTGCGCGGCTTCGAATACGGTGCGCGGCGGCGGCGCCGCTAAGTTCTCGGTGAGTTGGCGGCGGGCCGAGTTCGCGCGGTTGATGATCGCCGTCACGTTGCTCGTCGCCTCGGCGGCCGAGCCCCCGAAAGTGAGACGTGCTTCTTCGCCGAGCAACTCGCGCTCGAGTTGATGTGCAAGGCCCGTCAGTTCGAGCAAGTTGCCACCGGCCCAGGCATCGCGCAGCCGCCACCCCTCCGCAAGAGCCGCGGGATACTCGACAACCGATTGGAAGGCCTCTGGTTCGCGGGGAATGCCATGCTCGACCACCAACAGCGGAAAGTCGGCCCCTTGCCCTAAGAGCTGCGGCGTTTGCGGGCGAACCGCGTTCTCGCGTGCCCAGCGGGCCACGCGGGCTTGCACGAACCGCCCCAACTCGCGGGCGGTCACGCGGCCGTCGCTGGTGGGCGAAGATGCATCCGCATAGCCCCGCAGCCCGAGCTCTACATAATGGCCAAACACACTGCGGCCGAGCACCGACGATGCGCCGGCCACTTCCCCGGGACCGCAGCTCGTGAGCACGATCCGAGAGGGATCGGGCACGGCCGCCAATTCTGCTGCAAGCCGCGCCGAGGCATCATTGGCCATCACTCCGCTTGCGGGCGAGGCGATCGGCCAAAACAGGTCGAGGATCAGTAGCTTCCCGCCGGCCGGACACTGCTCGAGCGCCGTAAGCACGTCGCGTAGCGAAATCCGCGCATCGCGGTTGTCGGGCAGAGAGCCCGCGGCCAGCAGTTCGATCTGTCCTTGCTCATTCGTTAGCGCATAGGCCGACAGGTAGGCCACGACATCTTCGCGGCGTTTGGGCAATTCGGCCAGCGTGCGCCGCAATAGCCGCTGGTCGATCCCGGGCGCGGTGAGCATGGGCCGCGCAAAGTAGTTGCCGGCCAGCAGCGATTGCCGGTCTTGGCGGGCTGGCCAGTTGTTGCCGAGCGGGCTCGGGTATTCCGTGATCCAGAGCGGAATGAACAGCGGCCGCGGCCGCGGCGCCCACCAGGAGGCCAAGCCCAACACCGCTCCGACCAGGGCCAGCAGCAGTCCCAAGAGCGCATAGCGCCGGCGACGACTTCGAGACACTCGCCAAGGGGCGTTTTGCGCGGGCGCCGGCGCGCGCCAACGCGGTTCACTCGCAGGTGCGCTCATCAACGGCCCCCCGTATGCGACGACGGCTGGAAGCGATAGCTTTCGGTCGGGCGAACGTCGTCGGCTTGCGGCGCAGGCAAACCGCTGAAGTCGATGGTGTGGCCGTTGCTCTCGGCGTTTTGGCGCAGGGCGTCGATCGACACGATGCTCAAGCCGGTCAGGGCTTCGAGCGAGCCTTGCCCCAGATTCCAAAACAGCGCCGCCGTGCGGCCGAGCGCCGGATCATAGTAGCGATGCTCCGAGCCCGCCGGCTGCACGCCTTGCAACCGGACACGAAATTGCCGGCCCGGTGCATGTTGCAAACGCACGACCAGGCAATCGCAGGCGAGCAGTTGGCCGGGCGAAGTCTCGACCACGTGCCTTTCGATTGCGAGCCCTCCCAGCACGATCTGATCGTCGAAAGCGTAGAGCTTGCGCCCGGTGAGGTCCGCTACGTGTTGAAAATCGAGGCCGCGCGCGAGCGTGACCGCGGGAGGAGCGGGTTGAAACGCGCTCCACCAAACCTGCAGACGCGTTTTGCTCCAATCGCCCGATGGATCGAGCGGCCAGCCCGCGGCGTCGATGCCATAGGCCGCGGCGGGATAGCCAAACACACGCCGCCAGCGCCAGTTCGCCGGCGTGTGCCCTCCGGCCGTCAGGTCGAACCACACATCGGCCGGATTGAACTGTTGCAGCCACACCGCAGAGGCTTGGCCCTGCAGTTCCCCGGTGACCAGCAGTTGAGCGTCGCCGTTCATTTGCCGTTGGTTTTGCAGCACGGCCCAATTCCAATCCGCCGAGGCGAGCTGCGGCTTCCAAGAGAACTCCGCCGCCGCGAATTGCGCTCGCCGGAAGCGGCTCTGGCCGTTGTGTTGCTCGAGGTCGAGCAGCAGCAGGTCGCCCGGCGCTAGTGCAACATTCTGGCTAACCCCGCCGCCTCGCTTGGTGCGAAGTTGGTAGCTGCCCGGCGGCAACCCATGGGGCAGCCAGCGATTGTTGGCGTCGGGCGAAGACATCGCGATGCCGGTGTGAGGCACGCCATGCGCCGGCCGTCCCGCGGCGTTTTCGATCCAGTAGTGCTGGCCATGGTGCAGCCCCGCTCGAAGCGTGCCGGCAAGGCCGTCGGCGCGGTCGACCGTCGTGTAGCGCCCGGCTGGCCACAAGGTTTCCACTGTTTGAAACTGCTGTCGTGCGGCGGCCTCTTCCTGATCGACGACTTTGAAGCCGATGACGTCGACCGTGATTCCGGTGCCTTGAAATCCTGCACGCAGCGCCGCGGAAACCGAGGTCGGATTGCTCCCGGAGTCATGCGATTGCCAGCGATTGTCCACGCCGTCGGTGATGACGACCATCGCGCGATAGCCACTGCTGGTGGACATTAGATCCTGCTTGGCCCGCAACATCGCTTCGAGGATCGGCGATTCGTTCCACGGCTCAATCGTTGGATACTGCAAGGCAGCAGACACCGAGCCGAGTTGGTTGCCGTTCGGTCCTTGCCAGGTCACCGGGCCAACAACGCGGCGAATCGTGCGCTCGGGGTCTTGAGTCGTCTTCTCTGCGCCGAGTGCCTGACCGAAGACCCAAATGCTCACTTCGATGCCGGCCGGCAGGTCGCCCAGCACGTCTTCGAGTGCCTGCATCGCTTCGGCGTATTTCGTCTGCGGCGAAAACGACTCCTTGGCCGCGGGGCCCATGCTGCCCGAGGCGTCGAGCACGAAGACCACCCGCCCTGCTCCGCTGGCGCCATTGCCCGCAGACGCTGCGCTGCGAACCGCGACGTTGGCCTGCTCGGGCACGGGCAGATCGGCCACCGTCAGCCGCGGCGTGGTCGACACGGTCAACGGCGCGTCGGTCTTCACCAATTGCCCGCGGAAGAGCGCAGTGAGCTCGAGCGCGGCCGGAGATCCTTGCGCCGTTCCCACAAGTTGCTGCTCGGCCGCAGCCAACAGGGGGCTCGAGACCGTGCAGGTCAGCAAGGCTTCCGAATTGGCGCCGGCTAGCTGCCGGAGCATGCGTCCCTGAGCCACCGGCGCTTGCAGTTCGAGTGGACCCTGCGTGCTTGCCCACACGGTCGGCGCGCCGGGCGGGGAAGTCGCCCCGGATGCCGCCGTCAAGCGGCCGATGAATTCCAAGCGTGGTTCGCTAGTCAGACTTTGGCCCGTCGGCACGCTCCAGGCGAGGTTGCCCGCGGCATGCAATTGGGTGCGCGTCTGGCCGACCTCCGTGAGCGGAGCGCCCAATCTTTCGGCGTCCGCCAGGTAGAGATCGCCTGCGACGCGGTAGTAGGGCTCGCCGTCGTCTTCCGACCACCAGTGGTCGAGCCAGGTGCGCTGCGTCTGCCAGAGCAAGAAACGCTGCAGCAACAAGGCGCGGAGCAAGTTGGGCCGGCAGACTTCGTCGCCGGTGTCGGCGCGCAACTGACGCAGCCAAAGATCGGCGCTGGCCAGATCTTGCCACGCGCCGCTCCAAGTTGCCGAGGTCGACGAATTCACCGCCGCTTGAATTGCCGGAACCAGCGCCCGATACCGCTCGCCGATCTGACGGCCCGCGGCGGCGAGCGAAGTCCAACCCTGGTCGTCGACCGCGAACGTGTCGAGCCGATGCTCGGTTTGTTCGAAGGTCTCGCGCTGCGACTGGCCTTCCGCCAAGGGGCGATCAAACCACTCGCGCCCCAATGCCGCCAGAGCCAGCTTACCGCGACGCGCCGCAATTTGATGGGCACGCTGAACCTGTTCTTCGGCCGGCACCCCAACGGTCGCCGCATCGGTAAGGCCGCTCTGCAACCAGAGCGCGCGCGATACCCGCACGCGAGCATCGAGCAAGCGGCTGCGCAGTTCCCAGGGCACAAGCGGCGAGGCCAGCGCTTCCTCGAGATCGCGCCAGCCATCGGGCGAGGCGGCGCCTGCGAGCGACTCCCACTGCATCGTCACATGCCGCTCGAATTCGGCCCGGGCGGAGTTGATCGCTGCGGCTTCTTGAGCCAGATGCGCGCTGGCCGCCGCATCGATCGCGCCAAGATCCGGTGTCGATCGCTGCAGAGTCTGAAGTTCCGCCTCGAGACGGTGAACGCGCTGCCACAGCGAGGTCAGATCTTCGTCCAGGCGGCGTCCGCCGGCGATCTGCCGGCCGTCGAGCGTGACGCGCGTCGCCACCCAGCGTTCGAAGCCGGGCAGCCGCGCGAAAGCCGCTTGCAGTGCGTCATGTGCCGCTTGGCCTTGGACTGCCAGCGCCAAGGCGGACGTGTAGCCGGCGCGAGCGCGTTCAAGGCTTTCGCGCGCCTCGGGCCAATGCGAGGCGTCGGCAAACAGGCGGTCTTCGCCGGCACGGCGATCCACGTCGGCCGCTGTCACAGCGGCAGCCACCCAGGCCAAGTTCGCTCCCGCGTCGATCGGCCCCGGCGCCGCTAGGCCGACGGCCGCCCGCTCGGCCAGCAACCGCGTTTGCAATGCTTGCGTGACGAGCAGGCAAAGCTCTTGCGGCGCGCCGGTCAGAGGCACGTCGCGCTCGATGAACCGGGCGAACTGCACCTCGGTCGGCGACGGTTCGAGCGGGCTTGCCAGCGATCGTAAAATCTCCGCCGCCCGCGGCAAACTGCCGCGTGGATCTTCGGAAGCCCGATCGAGAAGAGATCGTGTAACAAAGAATTTCAGCACACGGCGCGCGGTGGGCGACGGCGAATTCGCCGCCGCGGCTTGCCACTGCGCGGCGAGTTGCCCTACGGGAGCGTTCCAAAGCCGGGCGACATCGGCGCTGACCGCCGTCGGTTCGGCGCCCAAGTTCATGGCCACCCAGGGCATGGCCAAGCTGTTGCCCACCGAGGCCAGTTCGAGCATGCGGGCATGCTCGATTTCGTGCGCCAGCTCCGCGAGTCGCTCGCCGATGCGGTCGGCCGCCGGCAGGTCGCCGGTCAGCAAGAGCGTTTCGCGCCGCAGGGCGAGCGCTTGATAGCGGCGCCACCGATGCGGCGTGTAAGTCCACGGGGCCGGCTTCGCGGTCGCCAAGGCTTCGCTGGCTTGCCAAATCTGTTCGATGCCCGCCGGACGGACGGGCGCCTCGTGCGGAACGCTCAGCGCCGCCGGCGCCGCCTCGGTGCGCACTACGGCCAACTCGATGCGCTCGGCGCGGCGTGTTCCTTCGTCGCCGGTGGGCAGTAGAAACGGTGTTTGGCGGGCTGACCGATTGGCTTGTGCCCACGCATCCGACGAGGAGCGAACAAACTCGAAGAGCTCGTTCACGGCAAGCCGGCCGTTCTGATTCAGATCGGTGGCCGCCCCTTGCTGCCCTGCCGACCAGTAGTGGTTGAACAGCGTGTTGCCGAGTTCGTTCGAGGTCCAAGAGCGCTCGGCAGGCCCACTCGCACAGACGACGACCAAGTTAGGCACCGCCTTGATTTGCTCATCGAGGGCCAAGAGCTGGCGGGCAAAATCGTTCTGCAGCATGCCCAGCGAGGGCTGGTCGGTCATTTGCGTGCAGTCGAGCACCAGGAGCTTGCGGCGTGTGGCCGGCAACTGCGCCAAATCTCGCACGAGCGCACTGACGCGCAGCGCCTGCTTCTCGAAGCGCTCCACGTTTACATCGTTAGGCAGCAGATACGCCCCCGCGGCGTCGGCGCCTCCGTGAAGACATACATACACGCCAACCGTCGCTTGCCGGCAGGCCGCGATCTGGCTTTGCCAACTCGTGTCGCTCCAGAGATCGACCACCGGCCCTGCCAAAGACACGAGCGATTCGAAGCGACTCGAGCGGGCATGCTCGTTGCTCAAGCTGGCCGCCATTTGCCGCAGCCCGCGCATGCCGAGCACATTGGGCGGCACGGCCAGATTGTCTTGATAGCCTGCGCCGATGAGCAACATTCCGACCGGAGCCGGCGGTTGCCACCAGGTGCTGGTCCACACCAGCATGCCCGCCAAGCAGACGAGCAGCAGCCAACCGCCTCCCAGCGACCAGCGCCGGCGACGCCCGCGGGAGCGTGGCGTTGCATGCTGCCAGGCGCGCGCCCCGACAACACGTGAACGCAGGGGAGGTCGCAGCACTTTCTCGAGAGGGGCAACCAGAGTCGCGTCGGCCGACATCGCTTCTCCTCGTGAGCAGCGGTCTGAGGACTGGGCAAGTGCCGGGGGCGCGCGTGGAAACCGCACTGCCGACGGCCGGCAACCGTAGTGCGCACGCCACGCTGTGGCAAATCGTCATCATGTCTCACCATTTGTGGGGCATGCGCCGCCGTTACGATCGCGCCAGGCAGGTTCTGGCGAGCGGTGCGCGGCGGGCGCCGCAAAACCCATCGCGCGGCGGAAAAATCGCTGCCGCTGGCAAATCCCGGCTGCTGTCTACTACGATGGGAGGCCGGTGACGCCGCTCTTGGTCCGACCGTTGGGCACAGTCCTTTAGGGCATCCATGTATCTGCTGGAAAACACGGTTCTGCAGCGCGAGCTGCTCGTCAACCTGCGGATGGGGCGGGCATTCGCCCTGCTCGCGGCCTATGTGGGGCTGTTGGGGCTGGTGGTCTATCTGGCTTGGCCCAGCGGAGTGCAGCTCGATCTCACCACCCGCCCAGAGGATTCGCGGGCACTTGTGAACCTGTTCTTCCTTGGCCAATACGTGCTGGCCTCGCTCATGGCGCCGAGCTTCGCGGCGGGAGCGATCACGGGAGAGAAGGAGCGCAAAACCTATGAGATGCTGCTCGCGAGCCCCATGCGGCCCGGCGCCATCGTGCTCGGTAAGCTGCTGGCATCGCTCGCCCATGTGGCGCTGCTGATCTTCGCGTCGCTGCCGATCGTGATGCTGTGCATTCCGCTCGGCGGCGTTTCGACGCTCGAGGTCTTGGCAGCTTACCTGGCGCTGATCCTTTCCGTGGCCACGTTCGGCATGATCAGCCTGGCCTGCAGCAGTTACTTTCAGCGTACGGCCGCCTCGCTCGTGGTTTCATATCTGATCATTTTGCCGCTCGCGATGCTAGGCGTGCTCATGTGGCAGGCCTTGAGCAACCAAGGCGCCTTGCGCTTGATGCTGACGCTCAGCGTGCTGCCGGTCGGCACGCTGCTGATCTGCGGCACGCTCTTGGCGGCCACCAGCCGTCGCTTGCTCCATCCGCCCGATGTGGGCAGCGAGGGAAATGAAGTCGTCGACCTCGAGTCCGAACAGGACCAGGCCGTGGGCATGGTGATTCGCAGCGATCAGTTTCCCGATTGGTTGTTTGCGCCCGCCAAACGCAACGACCTGATGGAAGACGGGCAGAATCCCGTCTACGACAAGGAAATGCGCAGCGAGCTCTTCAGCCAGGGCACGCTCATGCTGCGCGTCGTGATTCAGGTGAGCATGTTCTTGGCCATTCCGCTCATGGCCTTTTGCCTGTACATGTTTCCGCAGTATGCCGCCTGGTACATCAGCTATGTGATTCTCTTCAACATGCTGGTGGGCCCCGTGTTCTCGGCCGACCGCGTCACCGGCGAGCGCGAACGGCAGACGCTCGACCTGCTGCTGACCACGATCATCAGCCCTTGGCAGATCTTGTGGGGCAAGCTCGTATCCGGTCTGCGCGTTTCCAGCGTGCTCACCCTGTTCCTCGTGTGGCCGGTGTTGTTGGCCTGCGTGATGGTCAGCGCCTACTGGACAAACTTGCTCTCGATGCTCGCCTATCTAGCAATCATTCTGTTGACCTGCCTGACCACGGCCACGCTGGCGCTGTTCTGCTCCGTGGTGTTTCGCAAGACATCGATCAGTTTGATGACCACGTACCTGCTGATCGCGCTCTTGTTTCTGAGCCCGCTGGCGGGCGACATTTTCGTCAGAACGTTTTCCGTGAAGGAAGCGCCCCCGGCGCCTGTGTCCGCAAGGGCGGGTGGGCAGCAAAACGCCAATCAATCGGCGGGCACGGCAGCCGAAACGGCATCGTCCGGAACTACCGCCGCCAAGCCAGTTCGAAACAGGACTTCGGCCGAGGCGATGGTGCGCTTGCTGAGCTTCACGAGCCCGATCAGTGCGGCCCGCAACGTGCCGCTATATCTCGATCTCGGGCCGCAAGAACCGTCGCTTGAAGGCGACCTGCCGATGCTGGCGGCCTACTTTGGCTTCACCGTCACGCTGAACGTGTTGGCGTTTCTCGCGGTGATCTGGCTGTTCAACGTCCGCTGGCGCGTGAGCGATTCGATGTAGTGCGGCTGCTGAGAGCAGCCGCTAGCTCATTGATCGTGAACGGACGATTTGCGTTGCGTTTCACCCGCGAACATCGACGGGGGCCTGAGAACTTTCTCGCAATACCTCGCGTAGTACCGCCAACGTTACGTCCGAACTCCGGCAAACGAGGTGTTCTATGCGGCGACGACATACTCGCGGACCTTCCGTACTGGCCTTTCTCCTGGCCATTTGCCTCACGACTTCGATACACGCTCAAACGACCGGGGTATCCAAGCCGGTTCCGTCGCTGACCGAGATTGCCGAGGCATTGCAGAAGCGCGAGGCGAAGTTCGGCTCTGTGCGAATTCGTTGGCAGCAAGGTGATCGCGCGAACATCGTGGGCGACTTAGCCCCCAAGCCTCGAGTCAAAACGAAAAGAAACGAAGGCAGTGCGATTCTCTCGGGCGACAAATGGCGACTTGAGACGGCGACCTGGAGCTTGGTCAATTCGCCCGCCGGAGTTCGCGTGCCTCTTTGGAGGGCTTTTAATGGCTCTCAGTTTCAGATTCTTCATTTCGGCGACGATGGACAGCCCCTTCAAGGTGCCATTCGGAAGAGTCTTCCGTATGACGATATCGCTGCTGGAATCGATTCGTTGCCGCTCGTTCTCGCGTTTCGCCCAATCTCCTCGAGACTGATCGCTGGCCGAGACGAAGACTGGCAGGTGAACGACGTGTGGCAAAAGCTGGACGGTCGCGACTGTGTGCTGCTCGAGTGCGAGAGGCACGCCGGGGAACGCCCTATTACTGTTCAGGCTTGGCTGGACCCGACCCTCGAATTGGCGCCGGTCGCCTACGCCACGACCGTCAATGGGCGACTGTCAACGAAGATCACCATTCAATACGGAGATGAGCCAGGATTTCCGCCGACTGGCTGGACGACGACATCCTACCCCGGACAACGAAACCCGCCGACCATTGTGGGGCGCGTTGCCGAGTGCGCGGTGGACGCTCAGATCGCCGATTCCGAATTCAGCTTTACATTTCCACCGGGCATGCACGTTTTTGAAAGGGCCGGGGAGTATGACCGAGAGATGGTCGTTACCCCCGACGGCAAGCTTGCTCCGGTCAACTAAGATGCAATTGGACGCTCCTTTGTACTTCTGCCTGGGCCGCAAGGTTTCGGAGTTGGTTTCCCCGGATGTCCAGACAACGGCTGGCGACGCAAAGGTGAACGGCCGTTGGGGGAGCGAAGTCTCTTGGGCAAGACGCGAGCATTGCCTACGTTTCAAGCCATTCCGCCGTTGGCGCGAATGACTTGGCCGTTGATCCAGCGACCTTCCGGCCCGAGTAGGAATGAGATCACGCGTGCGATGTCCGCCGGTTGGCCAAGGCGTTCGAACGGGTTGAGCTTGGCAAGCCGATCAATCTGCTCCGTCGTTTTGCCGTGAAGAAACAGCTCGGTCTCCACCGGGCCAGGCGCCACGCAGTTGACGGTGATCTGCCGCCCTCGCAGCTCCTTCCCCAAGATCGCGGTCAATGTTTCGACGGCCGATTTCGTGGCGCAATAGCCAGCGTACCCTGGCAACTGCAGCGGGGTGGAACTCGTCGACAGTGTGACGATTCCGCCCCCCGGCCTCATTCGGCGCGCCGCTTCGCGCAGGCCTAAAAAAACGCCCCGCGTATTGATGGCGAACATGCGATCGAAATCGTCGTCGGTGCACTCAGCAATGGTCGTCGTAATCATGACGCCCGCGTTGTTGACGAGCGCGTCGACCTGGCCGAACGCGGCCTCGGTTTCGTCGAAGAGCCGCACTACGTCGCGGGCCTGCGACACGTCGGCGAGTACGGCGATCGCCTTCCCCCCCGACGCGGCGATCTCGGCCACCACCTCCTCGGCCCCCGCCCGATTACCCGCGTAATTGACGGTCACGGCAAAACCATCTCGAGCAAGCCTCAGGGCGATGGCTCGGCCAATCCCGCGCGAACCGCCCGTGACGATCGCCGCTTTTCCGTTCGGAGAGGTCACGATCTTAGCTCCTTGTTTCTGAGTGCAGGCTTCAGAACCGCCACGCGCCGTTTCCGGAAATCGCCGCCATGAAGAGGTAATTACCGCAAACAGCCGCCGGGGCGGCTACTCTTGGCTGGCCTCGAACAGGAACCAAGTGCGGCGTTCGGTTTCGTCGATCCAGTTCTCGATCAGGCTGGCCGTGGCCACGTCGCCCTGCTCGTCGCACACTTCATGCGTAGCACGAAGCGACCGCGTCAGCAAACGATTGTTTTCGCACAGTTCGACGAGCATCTCGCGCGGCGCCACGTATTCTGCGTCGTTGTCTTGCAGCCGCTGGTGGCGGGCGATGTCGCCGATCGAGTGCAAGCTGGTCGCGCCGATCTTGCGTGCTCTCTCGGCGATGTCGTCGGTCATGGCGAAAATCTGATCCGACTGCTCGTCGAGGAGCAGGTGATAGTCGCGGAAGTGTGGTCCGCTCATGTGCCAATGAAAGTTCTTGGTCTTCACGTAGAGCGCGAACACATCCGCCAACAGGCTGCGCAGTTCGCCGGCAATTGCGGCGACTCCGCCGGCCGAAAGATCTGTCGGCGTCGACAGCGGCGAGGTCTGGCGGGAATTCGAATGGGTCTTCTGGGCAGTGGTCATGATTGGAACCGTTCGTAAAGAGTTTCGAGTAGCTAGATAGAAAGTGGCCCGAATTGCGTGCTATCGCAGACGCCGCTTCAACTCCTCGGCAACCTGCAAGAGCGAGGTGCGCGTCGCGGGAACCTGGCTGAGAGGATTCAGCAGTCCCCAATCGTGGATCATGCCGGAGTAGCGGACCGCCATGACATCGACGCCGGCCGCGTCGAGCTTGCGGGCATACTCTTCCCCTTCGTCGCGGAGCACGTCGTTGCCGGCGGTCTGAACGAGAGCCGGCGGCAGGCCTCGCAATTCTTCGGTCATTGCCCGCAGGGGCGAGGCATAGATTTCCGTGCGCTCGCCAGCGTCGGTGGTGTAGCTGTCCCAGAACCACTGCATCATGTTGCGGGTGAGAAAACGTCCTTCGGCGTAGTCGTGATACGACTCCGTTTCGAAGTAGGCGTCGGTCACCGGCCACATGAGAGCCTGAAAGCGAATGTCGGGGCCGCCGCGGTCCTTGGCCATGAGCGATACCACGGCCGCCATGTTGCCTCCCACGCTGTTGCCGACCACTGCTAGGCGCCGGCCGTCGACGTGAATCTCGGGGCCATGCTCCGCAACCCACTTGGTGGCCGCGTAGGCCTGGTTGATCGCCACGGGATACTGTGCCTCGGGCGACGGCGTGTAGTTCACGAACACGGCCACTGCGCCCGACAAGGCCACCAGGTCGCGCACAAAACGCTCGTGGGTCGGGAAGTCGCCCAGCACCCAACCTCCGCCGTGGAAGAACATGAACGCCGGCAGCGTCGCTTCGGCGCCGGCGGGCCGCACGATCGTCAGGTCGACCGTCTGGCCGTCTTGCTCGATGGTGCGCGACGACACCTTGGCCGGGGGCAGGTCGAGCTGAACCGAGCTCTGAACGGCGACGAGCACTTGGCGGGCCTCTTGTGGCGACATCTCCTCCATCGGCTTGCCGCCAGCGGCATTGAGCTGCTTCAGGAACGCTCGCACGTGGTGGTCGATCGAAACATCGAGGGCGGGATTCACGGTTTGCATGACAATCTCCTTCGCAGGTAGTGACTGTGTAAGCAGGAGTAAGATCAAGACGACGGGGACAGGTGATCAAGCTTGTCCATGGTGGGTTGGTCGAGCTTTAGCAGAGCCCCCTCTACGTTCTGCTCCAGATGCGTGAGACGAGAAGTGCCAGGGATGGGCAGCATCACTGGCGACTTCTGCAGTAGCCAGGCCAAGGCCACTTGAGATGGCGTTGCTTGTAGCTTTTCGGCCGCGCGCGACAAGGGGCCGCTAGGAAACGCCAGAAAGCCGGTCGCCAGCGGGAACCAGGGGATGAAGCCGATCTGCTCGCGAGTGCAGTGATCGAGTACGTCTTGCGCACTACGATCGACGAGGTTGAACCGGTTTTGCACCGAAACGATCGTCGCCATCCGACGGACCTGCTCGATTTGCGACACGCTCACCTCCGAGAGACCGAGGTGGCGAATCTTGCCTTCCTTCTGCAGATCGAGCAGCGCGCCAATCTGATCCTCGACCGGTACCTTGGGGTCGATGCGATGCAACTGATATAAGTCGATGGTCGAGACCCGCAGGCGGCGAAGGCTGCCCTCGCAAGCCTCGCGGAGATGGCTGGGGCGACCATCGACGACCCATTGATCGCGGCCGGGCCGCTGAAAACCACCCTTCGTGGCAATCACGAGGCCAGCGGGATACGGATACAAGGCCTCGGCCACGAGCCGTTCGGCGACTTCGGGGCCGTAAGAGTCGGCCGTGTCGAAGAGGTTAACTCCCAGATCGACCGCGCGGCGAAGCACGGCGATCGCCTCCTCTCGGTCGTCAGGCTCGCCCCACACGCCGCGCCCGGTGAGCTGCATCGTGCCATAGCCGAGGCGTCGCACACGGAGGTCTTCGCCCAGCAAAAACTCGCCGGCCTGCGCCGCCGGCGCCCCTGGCGCTGTCGCAATCGTGGCACTCATGGTTCGCTCCTGTGAGTCTGCGGGGCCGGCCGCTGGAGCCGGCAGTTGTTTCTCCGCCTTACTGAGCGTTAGGGGTGGACAGGCGGACGGAAAAAATGCGCCCAATGCGGCCCAGGTGTACGCAAAGCGACGAAGGCCCCGAGACTCGCGGGAGACGCGAGCGAAGAAATCAGCCAAGGCGGCTAAAGGCAGACCGCTCGGCTATTTGACGCGGCCGCGCAGCAACTCAACCTGATCCCAGAACCGCAGGAATTGGGTTCGTTCCGGGGCGTCGAGCTTTTCCAAGTCGACTCGGTCGCGCAGCCCCGCCAGATCCGTGTCGGATTGCACTTGTTCGAGCCAACGGCGAGCGCCTTCGCGCGCCGACTCGAGGTCTTCGCTGGCGACCTCTTCCCACGCCCCGAGATCGGCTTGCAACCAAGCCAACGCTTGGGCTCGCCATTTCGTTCTCTCGTCCGTCGCTAGGTCGGCAGTGTCCGGGCTTTGCCCGCAGCCCACTCGCGCGGCAGCGAATGCCGCCCGCAGCCGGCAACCCTTGACGAAGTCGTTCGGCAGCTTGGGATCGGCGGCAAACGCTTCGTTGAAAATCTGGGCCGTGGCGAGGCCCCGGTCTTGGAACTGACATTCGCCCAGAATGGCCCGGCGCTCGTTCGCGTCGCGTGGCTGGTCGTTGCCTGCGACCAAGGCAGAGAGGTTGGGAAGGATCAGTCGCTCGGCTTCGCGGCGAAAGACATGGCTTCCCCAGGCCGTGGTGTGGTCGGCCTTCGCAGCCCGCCAGTCGTAAGCCAAGATAGCATCGGCTAGTAACCGCCGCGCCTCGTCTGCGCGGCCCACTTTGAACTGGGCCATCGCCAGGATCAGTCGCGGACCCGGCCGGCTGGGCAGCTTGTCGGCGGCCGGTTGGAGCAGCGCGATCGCGCGAGTGAAATCGCCGGCGCGATACGCAGCGAGACCTTGGACGAACTGAACATACCGGTGGTCCGGGTGTTGGGAATCGGGACCAATCTCCTCGGTCAGCGCAATGACGGCAGCCACCTTGTCTGACTGATCGGCAAGGGGCGGGAGCAACAAACAGGCCTGGCTCATGCGTTCAGGAACCTGCCAAGCATCGCCGGAATTCTTGACGTGCTCGAGCATCGAGGCGCGGGACCAACCGTAGCCGTCCTCGTCGCCGAGAAATAGGCAGAGCTGCGGGAAGCCGTACCAAGATTCGTGATTCGTTGGCCCATGATTGCGTAGGTGCTTTTTCCAATCGTCATGCACCTCGTTCAAGCGGCCCTTTGGCGCCAACAGCTTGGCGAGTTCCTTCAAGTTCGAGGGATTTGGGTTGAGCGCGACCACGTTTTGGAGCGCGGTGAGACCTCCCTCGGGATCCCCCGCTCGGCGCAACACACGAGCGAGCAGGTTGTATGCCTGGTCGCTCGTCGGCCGCACGGCGATGGCGGCGCGCAGGTAGCCGACCGCTTGTTGCGGACGTTCTTGATCCCAGTAAGTGCCCAACAGGAAGTTGATCCAAAAGTCTTCGGGGCGCCGCGTCTGCGTGTTGGTGAGCAATGCGAGCGCTTCAGGCCGATGATTGTGTGTCAACAAGGCCCCGCAAATCCCAGAAACAATGACGGGAGGCTGCTCGAGCGCCTCAGGCATAATCGCCAGCGCCTTCATCTTGCTCGGGTCGTCTTCTTTGACGGCAATCGCAGCGCGAAAGGTTCGCCGCCAAGTATCCTCGTCAGCAAGATCCAACGATGCGGAAATGCGGGCGCGATTGGTCGGCGACGCCCAGTAGAGCCAGTCGTGTAAGAACTCGACGAGCGTCTGACGAACGGCGGATTCACGCAGATGCGCGGCGACAATCTCGGGTTCGAGCTTCAGTAGGTCAATTCCGTAGACACTAAAAGCGCTTGCATACATTTGTTCCGGATCGCGCGGGTCCGATTCGGAACTGGTGCGCGACAGCTCCAGGCGAATATCCTCCAAGTCCATGACGATCTTCGCATCGGCCGCTGCTCGACCCAAACGCTGGAGAAGTGCGGCCGGCGCTGCAGCGCTGGCCGATCTCTGCGCGCCGTCGAGCGTTGCGGCGGCTTCAGACCAGCGGCCCCGACCGCTGAGGTCTTCTGCAACTTGCAACGAGGCCTCGATCGCAGTTCGGGCATCACGTTCCACACCCGCCCGTTCGGCGCGGCGCTCAAGGGCCTGCTTCCGCAGCGACCAGCCACTGGCGGCACTCAGCGATGTCAGGCCGACGGCAAGCGCAATCAACGCCGCCGAAGACGGGTTGCGGCGGCTCCATCGCCAAGCACGCCTTCCCCAACCAAATCGCCGCGCGAGAATTGGCCGCCCCGAAAGAAACCGCTCGACGTCATCCTTCAGCTCCGCGGCCGAAGCGTAACGCAGCATCGGATCTTTACGCAAGCATTTTAGGCAGATCGTTTCGAGATCTCGCGGTGTCTTCGCATTTAGGCGCGACGGAGGCACGGGCTCCCGCGACAGCAACTGCACCACGGTGTCCGCGGCCGATTCAGCCAAGAATGGCGGCCTGCCCGTAAGCAGTTCATACAGGATCGCGCCCAGCGAGTAGATGTCGGTCGCGGGACCAATGGCGCTGGCGTGTCCCTGCGCCTGTTCCGGCGCCATGTAGCTAGGCGTGCCGATCGGGCAACCGGTGTTGGTCAAGGTCGCCGTGCTGTCCAAATACCGCGCCAGGCCAAAATCTGCGACCTTGGGCACGCCCTCGGCGGTTAAGAGAATGTTGGCCGGCTTGAGATCTCGATGGACGATGCCGCTGCGGTGGGCGGCCTCGACCGCGTCGGCCAAGGTTGCCACGAGCGCTGCTGCGGACCGTGCAGGCTGCGGCGCGCCAGCCAAAGACTGCGCAAGGGTGCCGCCGTCGAGATACTCCATCGTGAAGTACGGGCGTCCGCAATAGTCTCCGGTTGCATAGATCTGCACGATGTTGGCGTGGCGCAGCTTGGCGACCGCCTCGGCCTCGCGCAAAAACCGCTCCCGCTCCACCGGATGCAGGGCCGCCCCAGGCAAGGGCATCTTCACCGCCACTCGCCGATTGAGCCGCAGGTGCCGCGCTTCATAGATGATGCCCATGCCGCCTCGTTGCAGCACCTGCTCGATCACGTGATCATCAATGCTCGGCAGCTCGAGTTCTGCTTCGGCGCATGCCTGGTCCTGAGTCGCGCCAGACGACTTCGGGAATAGTGCGTCGAGCTGAGCGTCGAGAACGCGCATGCGCCGCCACTCCCGTCGCACGGCGGGGAGCAACTCCGGGCAATCGGAGCAGACTTCCTCGGGAGTAAGCTGGGCGTCGAAGCGGGCGTCGAGCAGCGTCTGCACTCGAGAGTCATTCACCATTTTCATCACTCACGAAGGCAGCGCGTGTCGTAATCGGAGCGGGCAGCCCGTCAACCGTCGCAGGGCTCCGCAAGCTCGGAGCCTGGCAATTGCCCCAGCGGGTTCAAGTCGGCCAATTGCTCGGACAAGAGCCGCAACCCCTGGTTGAGCCGCCGCTTGATGGTGACCGTGGAAACTCCCAAGAGCCGAGCAACCTCGGCCTGAGACAATCCTTGCACCCGCACCAAGTCGAACGCTTCGCGCTCCTCCGCCGGCAAATTGCCGATTGCCGCCAGCATGCGGTGCCCGTCGGGCGATAGGCCCGAGCCGGTGCTGTCTGGGGCAGCGACGGCGCCGACGCTCAACTCGACCGGCAGCGGCTGCTCGTCGAGCCGCCGCGCCAGATCGTTGAGTTCCCAGCGAATGTGCTGGTTTGCGAGGGCGAAGAACTGTCGCACCGTTTTTGGCCGGACCTCGCGCATCGCCTTCAACAGCCGCTCGGCGACGGCGCCCAACACCTCGTCGGTTTGCAGATTCAACGGGGGCGCCGCCAGCCGAGGATAGCTGCGGTGGAGCATCGTCGCGCAGAGCAAATGCAGCCGGCGAACGGAAGAATCCAGCAATGCCCGAACGATCGGCTCGGCCGGAGAATCGTCGGCCAAGTCCAAGAGATAGTTCTGAACAATGATGGTCGTCTGTCCGTCGCCCATGCGCAAGCCCTTGTCGAAAAGGTCGTTGCGAGAGCGCGAATCTTACCATGAGCCGCTTGCCGTTTCCACTTGGGGGGTAACGCTCGCCGGTGCGGTCGAGCACGCGGACCGCGAGCTATCGGACTACGGCGCGGCGTTCCGACCGGAGCGAGTCCATGAACGTTTCGTCCAGCCCCAAGTGCCCCTGCACCAGCGCCGGCGGCGTAAGCGCCAGCCATTGATTGAGCGACACATCTTGATAGACCGGCGCGTTGAAAACATTCAGCAAACGAACCGTGGTGTTGCCGGTGTTCTCGATATAGTGGGCGAGCGTGCGCGGCACATAGCCCACGTCGCCGGCGCGGTAGTTGAACGTGCGGGCCTTCGAGGTGGCGTCGAACACGGTCATCCGAGCTTCGCCGGTCAGATAGTACTGCCATTCGTCGGCGCTGGGGTGCCAGTGAATCTCCCGCATGGCCCCCGGTTCGAGCTCGATCAGCAGCGCGGCCAGGTTGGTGACCGGGAAGTTGGTCGAGTCGATCACCGTGGTCGAACCGCCTTCCCAGCGAGAAGGTTTTGCCTGGCTGCCGTGGAACGTGTAGCGCGTTCCCGAATGCCGTGGGAGTTCGGCCAACACGCTTTCCAGCGAGGCCGGCACATCGAGCGGGAAGATGTACTTCTCCTTCTCCGGCAGCGGCTCGAAGTGACGCGCGCCGATGCCGAAGTTCTTGGCCAGCACCTCGCGCGGCACATGGGCCATCAGCTCGGTAACGAGCAGCGTTTCGTTTTCCGAGAAACCGCCGTCGTCGAACACGAGCAAGAACTCGGTGCCTTCTTCGAGCCCCTGAATCGAGTGCGGGTATCCGGACGGAAACAGCCAGATGTCGCCGGCTTGCAAATCGTCGACAAAAACCGTGTGGTTAGGATCGACGATCGTGATCCGGCACCGGCCCGCAAGCACGTACCCCCACTCCGCTTCCTTGTGCCAGTGCAGCTCGCGGACCACCCCGGGGCCGAGCCGCATGTCGACGCCGGCCATGCCGGTGGCCGCGGGCAGCTCGCGGATCGTGACCTCGCGCGACCAGCCTCCCTGCTCCAAACGGTTGTGGGCCATGCCGAACGAGAACTTCAAATTCGGGATGGAACCGTAGTCGGTCTCCGGCGGGAGCAACATGTCGGGGTTTTGCCGATCGAGTTCCACGTTGCGCGGCCCCGGATCGTTGGCGCCATACTCTCCTCGGATCGGTTGTTGGGCATTGATCGTCGCCATGGTCGCAGCTCCTTTTTCAGAACGGTTGGACGAAACGGAAACACCTTTACGAGATCGTCGTGGCAGACAACTCGGTCGCCGCGACTGTATCGCTTGCTTCTAACGGATGACGCTGCCGCTCCGCGTCTACTGATCCGAGCGCGAGTACGGCGAGCAATGCCGATGCGGGGATTGCCAGCACGAACGCTGGGAACCGGCCTTCGATCACCGCGCCGACCACCGCCCCCAACAGAAACACCCCCCATACCCGAGCCAACACGGCGGCCCGGCGCAGATGGGTGTCTGTTGGTCCTTGAGACAGCTCGACGGGAAAGCCGTAGTAAGCAAAGGCCAGGTGTTCGGCTAGCTTGTGCAGCCCGCCGGAAACGTAGCCGATGTTGATCGATTGCCCGCCGATCCGAGACATCGTCGCGTTGAGAGCGCCCATCGACAGGCTCAAGAGCGCCACCGAAACCTGAAGGGAAGGCCGCAAGACTTCAACAGCGGCGCAAATCGCGAGCAATGCGAGCGCGAGTGCCACGGCCAGCGTTGCGCCACGGCCGTGCGGGGAGTGCAACAGCGCGACGCCAACAAACGCACCGATCACGAATGAGCCGATCGCGAGCAGGCTCTGTTCGGCCGCGCTCCAATGACCAGACGCTGAGTTGACTCCTGCCCGCGTTGTATTGCCGCTCATGAACGACGCGTAGACGTGAAACCGCATCAGGGCGTGGGCATCTAGGTAACCTGCCACGCCGGCGAAGGTGTAGGCCCGCAGCGTGGCGGCACGCGACAGCGATTGGGCGGCGGTAGGCGACATCGGCGGACACTCCCTGTACGGAGAGAAGGTCACAATTGACCTCCTTCGCCCCTACTAGGCGTGAGGCCTAGACACGACACGCCATTTTCTTGATCCGGGCGCAAACTGCGGCTCACTGGCCAACGAGTTAGGTCAACACTCGGCGGCCGCCGGGGCCGATCGTTTGGGCACGGTGCCGTTCACTTGCTTGGGCTGTCCAGTTGCGCCGCTCAGTAGGGGGACCAGAGGGCGATTGCTGCCCGCAGTCGCCCACGGTCGAGTCCATGCCCCCCCACGTTGCCAAGGGAGCCAGCGATGCCGAGCCACATTGATCAAGCGGACCAAGTCGTGCTGCCGAGCGCGAACGGCCGGTCGCCGTCGCACGCTACGGTGGTAGAAACACCTCCTGATTCGGCAGCGCCGGTTCGAATCGATCTTCCGAAGGCTGAGCAGCCAGCGGCAATCGTGCCCGCCTCCAAGTCTCCTTGGCGGAAGCGGCTGGTGATCGTCGGCGGCCTGGCCGTCGCCGTAGCGGCGGCTTACTTCGGTTGGCCGCTGGTCTGGAACGCACTCAACACCATTTCGACCGACGACGCCTATGTCGATGGCCACGTGACCATGGTCGCGCCCCGCGTGCCTGGCCAGGTGATCGAGGTGCTCGTCGACGACAACTACCGCGTCAAACGCGGCGATGTGCTCGTGCGGCTCGATCCTGAGCCGTACCTGGTGCAGCTCGAGATTCGTCGCGCCGCGGTGGTTGCGGCCGAAGCCGACTTGGCCGACGCGAATGCCCGCGTGCGAGCGCTGGTTGGGCAAACGCACGCGGAGCGCTATAGCCTGCTGCATGCAATGGAGCTCGTGCGCCAGCAGGTTGCCAATCTGAAGGCGAGCGTCGCCACCTACAACAGCCGCCGCGCCGAGCTCGAGCTCGCGCGGAGCAATCTGGTGCGGGGCGAGCAACTTGCTCCCAGCGGCGGCATCAGCAAAGAGGATCTCGATGTCCGCCGGCAAACCGTCAAGGTCGACGAGGCCCAGGCGGAACAAGCTCTGCAGGCGATTCATGCCAACCGCGCGAGCTTGGGACTGCCGGCAATCCCTCCGGCCGGACACGAACTGGGCGAAACGCCTGCAGACCTAGACCAGAGTTTTTCGGCGGTCCGCGAGGCGCTGGCCCAACTGATCGAGACCGCCGCGCAGCTCGGCTACGACACCAGCCACTGGAACGCGTCGCCGGCCCAGGCCGTGGCCGGGTTCTCTTCTCAAGATGCGAACCAGCTCGAGCGCGTCTATGCCCAAATCATCAAGAACGCTCCGCAAATCAAGCAGGCGGAGGCGCACTTGCTTCAGGCCCGCCGTGATCTGGCGCAGGCGGAATTGAACCTCCGCTACTGCACGATCGTCAGCGACATCGACGGCGTGGTCACGCGGAGGAACGTGAACCCCGGCAACAACGTACAGGCCGGCGAGGGACTGATGGCGGTCCGCTCACTCACGGAGATCTGGATCAACGCGAACTTCAAGGAAACGCAGCTCGCCGATCTGCGGATCGGTCAACGCGTGCGGTGCGAGGTCGACATGTATGGCGATCGCCGCGATTTCGAGGGCCGCATCACTGGGTTCACCATGGGCACGGGGCAGACGCTTGCACTGTTGCCGCCGCAGAACGCCACGGGCAACTTCGTGAAGATCGTGCAGCGGCTGCCGGTGCGAATCGAATTGACCGATTACGATCCCAATCGGCAACCGCTGTTCGTGGGACTGTCGGTGGTGCCGCGGGTGTATTACAAGGAGCCGCCGACAGGGCCGCATGCTGGCGATATGCTCCAGCCCAATGCTCCGCTGCCGCAATCAACGCCGAATCCCACTGTGCCTGCGGCTACGGCCACGTCTCTGACCGCGAGGGCCGGGTCATGAGCGCCGCCGTCACGTCGCCTGGGGTTGCCGCCAAGTCCACGATCAATCCCTGGTTCATCGCCGCCGCCGTGGTGGTGCCGACGTTCATGGAGTTGCTGGACACGACCATCGCCAACGTGGCGCTCCGCTACATCGCCGGAGGACTTTCGGCGGCCGAGACCGACAGTGAGTGGGTGATTACCAGCTACTTGGCCGCGAACGCCATCGTACTGACGATCAGCGGTTGGCTCTCAGCGCACCTGGGGCGGCGAAACTACTTTCTGCTCTCGATCGCTGTGTTCACGCTCGCCTCGGGGCTGTGCGGACTGGCCACGAGCCTGCCGGAGATCATTTTGTTTCGTGTGATCCAAGGCCTGGCGGGCGGCGGGCTGCAACCTTCGAGTCAGGCGATCCTGCTCGATACGTTTCCTCCGGATCGGCAAGGGACCGCGATGTCGGTGTTCGGACTCGCCGCGCTCGTGGGGCCGATCGTCGGCCCGACGCTCGGCGGCTGGCTGGTGGTGAACTACGAGTGGCGCTGGATCTTCTTTATCAATTTGCCCATCGGCGCACTCGCCTTCGTCTCGTGCTTTCTGCTGGTCAAAGACCCCGAGCCGCTCCAGCAGGAGCGGGCACAACTGAAGTCGCAGCCGCTCAACTTCGATGTCTTCGGTTTCGGTCTCCTCGTGCTGGCCGTCTCGAGTTGGGAGATC